>Ga0160429_1001072_pt1 | contig 16315 bp, 9 predicted proteins | sample SolpanmetagenomR_FD_108199 | JGI IMG/M metagenome (GOLD analysis project Ga0160429, IMG submission 108199) | Solar panel surface microbial communities from Lawrence Berkeley National Laboratory, California, USA - R | ecosystem: Engineered > Built environment > Solar panel > Unclassified ...
CCAACTTCTCTCCTGTTGCGCCGGCTGAGAAGCCCGAGTCTTTGTTCACCAATGCATACACACCTCGCTTCTCCAGAGCCATCTCCAAGACTTCCGTCCGTGACTCTCCCAAGTCAAACATTGCTCGCAGCACTCCCAAGAAGGTCGAGACTGGCGTTTCAGACTTTACCCTCACTGGTACTGGTCCAGCAGCAAAGACTCCTCGTCGCAAGGACATCAACATCCGCCCTAAGCTTGGCAAGACTGCCTTCAAGGCCAGCTACAACGCAGTTGACCGCTTCATCCCCAGCCGCTCTGCAAGTGAAGCCATTGTCAACTCTGGCGCTGTCAAGATCGAACACGAGCAGAAGCCCAGAACCAAGAAGAGTGAAGGTTCTGCCATCTTGGCTAGTGCTGCCAGTGCTTACAGCCTTGGTGGCCGTGCCGCTCATGATGATGTGACTGCTGCTCTTGAAAACCTCGGACTTGGAGATGACGATGAGGTATCTCAATACGCCAAGCCTGCTCCTGATGCTGTTGCTTATGAGGCATCTCTCGCCTCTGCTTGCGGCCTCAACCGCGGTACTCGCATCCTGGCTTTCAAGCCTGCAGCACCCGAATCTTCCAAGCCTATTGACCTTCGCTCTCAATACAACCGTCCTCTCAAGCCCGCTGCTGCCTCTGCTTCGCAGTTCCGCCGTCGGGTCTTGACCGCCCCAGAGCGCGTGCTCGATGCTCCTGGTCTGGTGGACGACTACTACCTGAACCTTCTCGACTGGAGCTCTGGCAACCAGGTCGCCATCGGCCTCGAGCGTAACGTGTACGTCTGGTCTGCTGAGTCTGGAACAGTCAACTCCCTTCTTGAATGTCCTGAAGAGACCTACATCAGTAGTGTCAAGTGGAGCGGCGATGGTGCTTACGTTGGTGTCGGTCTCGGCACTGGTGAGGTTCAGATCTGGGATGTTGAGGAAGGCACCAAGCTTCGTAGCATGTTCGGTCACGATTCTCGTGTTGGTGTTATGGGATGGAACAAGCACATTCTTTCCACTGGTGCTCGTTCTGGTCTCGTCTACAACCACGACGTCCGCATTGCTGAGCACAAGGTTGCTGAGCTCGTCAACCACGTTGGTGAGGTCTGTGGTCTCGAGTGGCGTGCTGATGGTGCTCAATTGGCTACTGGTGGCAACGATAACTTGGTCTCCATCTGGGATGCTCGTTCCCTCAACGCACCTAAGTTCACCAAGACCAACCACCGCGCTGCAGTCAAGGCTCTCAGCTGGTGCCCTTGGCAACCCAACCTTCTCGCTACCGGCGGTGGATCCCACGACAGGCACATTCACTTCTGGAACACCACTACCGGTGCTCGTGTCAACAGCATTGACACTGGCTCTCAAGTCACCAGTCTTAGGTGGAGCTCCAACTACAAGGAGATTGCAAGCACCAGTGGTTTCCCTGACAACTCTGTCAGCCTTTGGAGTTACCCTACCTTGGTCAAGAACATTGAAATTCCTGCCCATGAGAGCAGAGTTCTTCACAGCTGCTTGAGCCCTGACGGCCAGATGCTTGCTACTGCCGGTAAGTCTTGAACACCCATAGTACTTTGTTACCAGCACTGACATTATCATAGCTGCCGACGAGAGCTTGAAGTTCTGGAAGCTCTTTGAGAAGAAGGCTGGATCCGCTGGTGTCTCTGCCCAAGGTTCCTCGTCCGCAAAGGCTTCAATGACCAAGGATTTGACTATCAGGTGAAGCAAGTAACGCTAGTCGGTGGAAAGATTTATCTTTCTGCATCAAGTGCTTCGAGCACCAATTTTTCTTATTCTTCACTCTCATTACCAACACACAAGTTTTCTTATAGTTTTGTTTAGTCATTTTTGGGTATCAGGTTATATAATAGGCATGAGATTGTGATGTTAGTCACTCATTTTAGCATTCAAAGCATCTCACAGATTTTGCAAACAAATGTTCTTCATCCTCTGCTCTTGCTGGTGATTATCTCTTGGCCATCATGATTCTACATCACTTCGAGCTTGCAGACTGTTATCCACTGCACGCGCTATTCATTCTGTATCCTCTTGATAGGGCTCTTTTTGATTGAGAATATCGTCGTCTTTCGAAAGTACGGCATATCCAGTAAATCAAGGTCGAAGCTCAATCACTCCTTGGGTCTCCGCTTCAACATCTTTTGCAACTCACTCAGCTCGCTCTCCAGCTTCAATGGCGGCCGTGCAGCCTCCTCAGCTTTGACCCCCTTATCGGTCGTATTACCTTTCTCTACTGTAGTTTGCCTCGTCACCTTCTCTCGCTTAACCTCTTCCTTCACTCCTCCTTGCGTCCTGTTCAGCCCACTGCCCAAAGCAACAACATTTCGCAACGTCCCAAACGGCAGCACGTCCGCGATCCTCTTCTTGCCCGCAAACAGCATCACAATGCGATCGACGCCACACCCCCAGCCACCGGTCGGGGGCATGCCCCACTCCAGCGCCGACACGTAGCTTTCGTCAACAGTACGATGTGTTTCGCCGTCGTCTGCGCTTCGGTGTTTGAGCTGCTCCTCGAACTTGCGGCGTTGTTCCACAGGGGAGTTTTCTTCTTCGTAGCAGTTGACGTATTCGCGGCCTTGAATGAAGAGCTCGGCGCGGGCGGCGACGCGGTGGTGTGTATTTGAGTGGGGTGTTGGGTATTGAGGGAAGGATTTGGCGAGCGGAGACATGCATTCGGGGTGGTGGGTGATGAATGTTGGAGTGGTGCAGAGCGGTTCGATGAAGTGGGCCGCCAGTGCGTCGAGGAGGCGAGGGAGGTTGGTGGGCTTGGGGATGGTGATGCTGAAGTGCGAGAAGACTTGTAGTATTTGCTCTTCGGCGGTAGATTGTGCTAAGTCAGGAAAGGTCCAGTCGGGAAGCTCTGTTCGCACCGCATTTTCGATTGTAGGAATGAATTCGAGTCGTGGGAAACGCTTTGCTATTGCTGACTCGAACTCTGTCATGTCCGGTAAGCCAGGCATTGCTCGCCTTGATTCGCTTGCTGCTACTGCCAGGTCTCTAAATAGTTCTTCTGTCATGTACATCAATGTCTGGAGTGTTGTCATAACCGAGTAGAACTCGCACGTTGTGAATTCTGGATTATGGGTTGCGTCAACACCTTCATTGCGAAAGGCAGGGCCAATCTCGAACACACGTTCCACACCTCCAACGATCAGTCTCTTAAGGAATAGTTCAGGTGCCACACGCAAGTTGAGCTTTGTGTCACTCAACTCCGTTGCGTATGTTTCGAAAGGTCGAGCCACGGCTCCACCAGCACCAGCCTGCAGTAATGGCGTGCTGACTTCAACAAATCGTCTCTTTCGGAAAAAGTCCCTCATTGCGGACAAAAGCCAATACCGCAGATAGATAATATCTCGCTCCGACGGATGGACAATCATATCCGCATGTCTGTTTCGCATGCGGAATTCGGGATCTGTCATGTCCAAAGGTACTGTCTGGAGTGTGGGTGCGACAATCCTGGGGAGCTCGGTCGCCTCAATACTAAGCTTGCCACTATTATCGTGGGATAGGTTTCCAGTCACGGCTAAGAATGCAATTAGATTGTTGTCAGCAAAACGCACGTCTTGTACTCACCGACCCAATCTCCTCTTTGCACCTTCTTCACAAACTTTTTGAGATCTTTCGCATCCAGAGGCTGGTCTGGCTGGTCTGGGTTTGTCATCACTGCGAGCTTCAACTTTACAGGTGCAACACCCATAGCGCTTGAAGAACTAGCACTACTTGCCACTTCTATGAAAGCGATGGCGCCTAGGCCCCGTATTGATCTTACCCTTCCTAGCACCGTCAGCCTGTCCTTACAAAGTCAACGTCGTCGAGTGGTTGCCCTACCATATACTGTGTATTTCTTGCTCTCATAGTCGGACTTGTCCTGAGCCTGATCATATTGTCTTCTAAATCCGCCGGAGAACTCTGCAGCACTCATGGTCCGTTCGCCTGCTCGCAGCCTCCATCGTGGAAATAATTCATCAAGACTTTCTCTACCACCAAGGCTTGTTATTCGTCTTCCCACTGTTTCTGGATTGTCTAAAGATTGTGTAGCATTCGGTAGTGACTTGGACTTTGCTGGATTCGGTGCAGTGACTGTCGTGGAGGCGGCTCTAGTGGATGTGAGAATAGATTTCCGTGCTGCAATGCGAACTCGGCAGTCTTTGCAAATCCAAGGTCGAAGTGGTGCGACTATGCTCCTGCTCATGATTCTATAGACTTGGCCATGTCAGCTAGGGCTCTTCACAGGCAGATCATCAAATTTTTCAAATATAGCAGCATGGATCAGGGAAATGAGTGTTATTATCAAGCTCTCCGAAGAGAGTCAATCGCAACGGTTCTAATGTTATAAAAGATTTCATCACAAAGGTAATGTAGCAAATGGTATTCGTTTTTTCACAATGAGACTTACCTGAAGAACGAGCTGCATTGGCCAGATACGGCAAATGGAGAAGTAGAGCTGTTTAGATGTTTAATAATGATGTTGCTTAAATTTTGAAACAAGTCTGAAGCTCGCAAGACCCTGACCAGGCTTGGCATTTAGCTGCAACATTTTGCGGCGTCATACTAATTACCTAGTATTGGACCACTATCACAATCAGCATCCTATCACTCTCACCATCTCAACCGTCGCGCAATGTCCTTTCTTTTCGGCGGTGGCCGCCCACAACCTTCCTCACAGGAAAAGATCGCCCTCGCAGAAGCAGAGCTCGATCTGATCCAAGACATGTACAACCGGTATGTCCTACTTGCTTCATTGAACACACCTCGGCTACATTTCTCTAATCTACGATTCCCAACAGTCTCGCAGCGTCATGCACCCGCAAGTGCCTTCCCAAAGACTACCGTGAGGCCGATCTCAACAAGGGCGAATCTGTGTGTGTCGACCGATGTGTCTCCAAGTACATGAGCACGAACATCAAGATTGGAGAGAAGATGCAACAGGATGCTGCGGCGAGAGCAGGACAGGCGGCGCCGAGTGTAGGTGGAGGTATCTTCGGCCGATGATGTGGACTGTCTGCGTCTGTGAATGAATGGGACGATGATCGAGAGCACTTAGCGCTATGCGATCAACACATTATGTCGATTCGATTGTCGGGCTTGAGGACGACAGCGAGTGTGGGAGCTGTTCGAACTGGAGAAGAAGAAGGAACCATGCACGTTGAGTCGAAGGGTTCTCAAGGTCAACGCAATCAGCAAGATCAACTCCTGGTTCATCTCATTACACGATATTGTACGATAGGCATCAAAGGAGGACTGCATAGTTGAAAACATGATATTGTTACTGGGCATAAAATTTACTGCTAGTACAGCCTCTAATGCAGTCTTCATGAATGGATTCATGCCATAATCCTAGCCCTTCATTCCTGTCCATGCATGATATATTGAAAAAGGCCTTGATACGAAACACCTACTATGCAATCATGAACACACTTTCTCGCGTTCGTGGTCATCTCGTCTCATTGTCATTAACTCATGTGCATTCGAGACAAATCAGACGCTGCTTCCAGCGGGCTGCTGGTACCTAGCCTTGGCCTGCTTGACATACTCTTCCCTGTCGTTCTCCCACAATTCTGCAGCTTGACCATTGAGAGGACTCGCTCTGTATCTGCGTTAGCATCGTCATCGAACTCTTCGCTGCTCAATCTGAAACACTAACGGATTCGGCTCCTCCAGCAAGCTCTGAATGGTCAACAGCACACTCTGCACATTCAACACCGCACTCCACTTGTCCTTCAAGATGTCCAAGCAGATCCTGCCGGCCATATCGATATTTGGGTGGTATACAGGCGTCTTGAACTGCACTTTGGGTGGTGCATAAGGGTAGTTGGCTGGGAACTCGAAGGCGAGCTTAAAGGTCATGTCCGAGTAGCAGGTATCTGGAGGTCCGGAGAGGGTGGCAGTCCATTTGGATAGATCGGATTCGGAGTCAGGAAAGGCGGAGATGGAAGGAGTGGAGGAGAGCATCATGGTCATTAGTTCGGTTTGGAGTCTGCCGACGTCAAACGATTAGTGAAGGCGGATGGTATGACATTGGATTGTAGAGGATACTGACCTCTTCGTGAAGTTCTCTGTGGTTGATGAGGTTGATGCCATTTTGTTGGAGCTTGCGTTGGAGCGAGGAACCGAGCTTAAAACTGATGCCATGATTGAGCTTGTGAGCACTTTGATCTTCTGTAACGGATGATGACCACAAATCTCAATTACTTGTAATCTGAATGCAAGCTATGATCTCGAGGTTGCTGAAAAGGTTTTGAGTGTGATAGAGGTGATGTGAGTGAGTGATGGAGGTGATATAATGGCTTTTTAAGGAGTCTGCTGTTTTTGAACACAAAAGAAAACAAAACAGTGACGATGATGTTGTTCTGGTAACAAAGCGTCAAGCGCCGTTGACAAGTTGACAAGTGAGAGACGCGCTTACTTAAGTACACTAAAGATACGCGACAAAGGCACTTTAAACGATCTGCAAAGCTGAAATGCATTACATTCACAGTAAAGAGTGAAGAATTCTAACATCGACATGCAACTGTATGCTAATCTCTCGTGTCGCTCATTACTTTCTGTCACATTCCCCTGACAAACTGTTGTATGGTACCTGGTAGCCATCTATACCATCCAGCGCTTGACCTATGCTAACCCACCATACTCATGCGCTTGAAAGAAACCTCGAAACAGATAACGCCCATGCATGCAATATATGCCAACGAAAGCTCAATATCTCTTGTATTTCTGTGAATTGTTAGCTCAGTCAGTCAAGACTTGGCATGCAACTTACGTCTTCAACCCTCCTTCGGTTCTGAGGATCGACCGTGTTCGTAGCGCCCATCAATGTCTGAGAGATAGCCTTGCTGGCGCCTATCATCGGGCGCAAGATTAGCGTGGGTGCATGTCGGACGACAGCGCGTGCTGCACCCTCTGCTGTGCCAGATTCCTTCATCTCTCCCGAGATGGCAATAATGGCGTCTTTGGTAACCAGTATATCCCTTTCAAGACTACGTGCAGCACCCTTAAGGCCTTGAAGAATCCCAGCAGGTTGATTGGCGTAATGGCTGATGGCACGACGTTCCTCCGAAGAAGACTCTTCGTCCTCCTCGTATGCGTTAGACGAACCACCGACGAGATAGTCCTCTGCCCCCTGTAGAGCATTCTGAGCACCTATGGCGAGACGTGCGCCGAACCTTGTCAACTCCCCTCCAGTCGTCTTGGCGAAGGCACGAGCGCCCTTGGATATGCTTCGAACAACGCGGCCGTCCTTCTTGTATTCCTGGATTGGGATCATCACGAGATCCCGCATGCCTGTGCTGACGTTGACCACCGTCCTGACTCCTTTGAGTCCAGACAAAACGGTTGGCAACTGGTTGGTTCTGATATCTGGCATCCATATATCCTCCAGACTCTGACGCATCTTCGTAAAGCCAGAAGTGCCGTAGAGGATCGTATGCTTGAGAGTGAAGTCAGCTCCGTCAAGAACAAAGAAGTTCATAAATTCAGTGGTACGTCCAGAACGCAGGCCAGCATAGTCAACTTTCTTTGGTTTGTAGTCCAATTTGACTGGGACAGACAAGACTTCGACGCGCTGGAGGTATGGCTCTTCCGCATTGCTTTCCTGCGCTGGCGAGCTGTCGTCCTTGAACTCGAAGAAGCGTGTCATGAAGTCTAGAGCATCCTGGTCGATATGTAATCTCATTGGCAGAACAGTGGCCTATACTGGTTAGCAGCCGTTCTCAAAGCAATATCGCACTTCGCACACTTACTTTGATCACCAACTCCGAAGCCAGCAGCTCAGGGATAGGGCGAACGTTACAGATCTCGAGATGCACCATTGGCTTGCCCTCGATTCTGGGTCCAGCATCGTGCATATAGGTAGCGAATTTCTTCCAGGTCGAAGTCGGAACATGATCGAATATCTCGAGATCGGTAACACGAATGTCGAGCGAGGTCTGCGTCTCGGCTCCAGGGGGGAACATGAAAACATCGGCCGAAACACCTCTCAACTCTATCGCCAATTTGTGCCTCTTGCTTCGTTCTAGTTTGAGCTTACGTTGAGGGCGCTGGGATCGATGGGAAGCAGATGGTCGTGATGTGGCCGTAGATGCTAGACTTGCTGTTTCACTGACCAGATCATCCATGTGTCTGTTGATCTGACGAGTGAGTTCTTTTGGGTCACCATCGATCGGGACACCGATGTAGATGGAATTGAACAGAAAGTCTCCTATCACTGGGTTGTCTTCCTGCTCATCATCATGTGCAGACCGTCTTCGCCGCTCTTGAGCCTTATGCTCGACATCATAGACCGCTTTGCTGATAGTGTCACGAGTTTTCTGCCAATCGTAGCCGTCAAACATATTCCAGATAAAGTGTACGTCGCGGACCTTGACGCGTAGTGGCGCAGCAGCGAGTTCTGTGGACTCTACAGGCGCGTAAACATTATTTATCGAGTCCCATTTCTTCGCATATGCTACGCGTCTTCTCGGCCTTGCCAATGCTTGGCTGTAGTCTTCCTTGCCACTTAATCTGTGTGCCGCACTCCCAAAGCGACCTTGTCGGCTACTGAAACCATTCGCAACACTCGGAAGTGCGGTGGCACCTGTGGCCGCCCCATCGTCAGCAAATCCGAGGTCCTCAAAGTCGAACTCAAGGTCCGAGTCAGGGTCAATGCCTTGCTTCATGGCAGTAATCTCGCTTTCTGGAGCATTCGTAACAGTGAATGCATCGCCAGAGAAAGAAGCCATCATGTCTTCCATGGGAGCAACCTCGGTCCTATAATGACTACCTTTTGGCGGAGGCAGTGGCGGCATCAAGTCGTTCAACGTTTCGATCAATGTCTGTGTCGAATCGGCACACGTCTCGAGGACGAATAATTCATCTCTGAAACCGATCTCGAGAGCACTCATCGCTCCATTCTCGCCGTGATGCAGTCTCACGTCAATCACTGCTGCGGATATAGTACTAATGGACACGTAGCCCCTGCGGCACAGAAGACTATCGCAATCTATGCTGCAAGACTGCGAGGCCAAGGAAGTGCTTGCCGAGGACAACTTTTGAACATCATCAACGATTAATATACCGCCCTTACGGATGTCTAGCTGACAGGAGGCAGAATCATTTGTCGGTAGAGTCCCTGTCACTTTTGCATTTGACAACAGGAAGAGCGCTTTTGACGGCAGACTTCTAGGCATTAGGCCGACCGCGCATTCTCTGAGCACAAGGTGGAGCTTCAAAGGTTGTATCACTGTCTCTGAGGATCGCTTGGCAGAGATCGCAGGCATGGGCTTGGCTGGCTGACTTCGCGAAAGAGATGTGATCGAAGCCGCAATGTCGGCGATCAGTGTGTCAGTGCTCTCGAACTGGGAAAGTCCCATGGCTGACAAGACGAGAGGGACGCTATACTCGAAAACAACGTTCCACAATTTGAGCTTGATAGTAGGCACTAGATCGTCCCCTATCATCCTCACCATAAGCATCGGCGAACGGACTGAGACATCGTGTTCCAGAAGTTGCGCAATGACATTGGTACCATCATCACGATCCAAGGTAAATTTCTCAACACTACACGCAAGAAGAGAAGGCAAGCCCACGTGTGCGAAGTCGCTGTTCTTGAGAGATAGTGTCAAAGAGCCAATGGTATGCTCAGTCTCGATAGTCAGGCTGATAGAGTCGACCTTTGCCAGAGTCATGAGCTGAGGACGATCGTCTTGCGGAAGATACTTGGCAAAGACGGACAATCGCGACAACTCTTCTATCAATGCATAGCTGGCAGACGATGCGGCAGTCATACTCGCAATGTCCAGCTGCATACTTGAGGTCGTCACCCTGAGCACAGGACCTTTACGCCTTTGCCTTATTAAAGTATCCACAAGCAGATCATCATCATCCTCGAATCTGTGCTTGGAAGGTGTCAACAACTCGATGAGCCTCGTCAAATCAGACTCTTCTGGAGTCGATAGATGAACTAAGCGAAAATTAAGAACCCGCAGATCTAGAGCAGACGTTCTAGTCTGATTCTCAGTTGGACCTTGAACTCTGATGTCATCGACCTGTATACCATTGAGATTGCCGCGGCTGGTAATCTTCATGGCGCTTGTGGTGCAGCTTAGAGTATGCTGCAAGCCTCTTGCTAGGATGGAGACGCCATCGAGGCGAGCATTCACTTTGAGTCCAGTAGTTCCAGTGATAGGTGATTCTTCCCTCGCTTTTGTTTGGACATCGAAACGAACGGATCTTGATCGCGGGTTCGTTGCAGGTATTGTTTCTGGCACTAAGTCGGGACTGGTGGAGACGACCAGGTCCAGGATCGCACTCAATCCCTCGAACGACTCGAATCCCTTCTCTAACATCGACAAGTCCAGGTCAAGTTTCAATACTCTGGTTTTGATATGGACCTCGCAACTACCTTGGTCATGGTGAATGTCTACACGAATATCCTTGACACTTTGCTCACTCAGATCACGAACAGACGATCTCATCTTCGCTTGATCATCAAATAGGAGACACTGTTCACCATGTACACGGACTATCGACTTCTCGCTTTCTACAACCAAGCTGTTCTCACTGGATGTCACTGAAACATCTCGAAAGTGTAGGCCGATCAAGGAGTGTCTTTCATCGTTTGTTGGTGGAGATCCGAATGACTCTTCGCGCAACTCTTTGACAAGATCAATGGTGAGACTATTCAACACCAGATTTAGCAAGGGATATTGTGTAGTAGTCTCGTGTGCTTTCATGCCCGAATTTGCACTCTTTGTCATTACAGCCTGGAGACGCATGCCGATGTCAGCGAGGATCTTGAGAGTCGCAATATCGGCCTGTGCAGATATAGGTGATGTCGTGATCTTTGTTGGAGATGGAGTGCTAGTTTCTTGCACTTTGGGCTTGAGTTCGACCACTTGAGATCGATATTTGGCATCCCGAGAAGCGTTATGGCGTGTATCAGCATACATCGAGAACGACCCAGTCATACTTCGCGATGTCGAACCTGGTGTAGTATGGATCGCAGATACAGATCGTGGAGTGATAGAGGGAGAAGATTCACGATTCCCAGAAATCCACAGGTCCACTCTAGCAACGCTCAAGAATGTACGAACAAAACCTCTCAATGGTGCAGCAGTTGTGACTGAGTCACCCAAAGTTCGATCAGCGTCGTGTATGCCACCTCTAGGTAGTAAGTATGGCTTTTCATGCATCGCCTCGTCCTCGCTATCTATGCCCCACTCTCCTGGCATTGGTGCCCGAAAGCTCCTCGCTGGCAATGATGCTTCGACTGCACTCATGTAGAGACTTTCCGCCTCTTCCGAAGTAAACAGCATCGAGCGACTGAGATCCACTTCAGCTGATTTCGGTTCAAATTTGGCAGCGGTAGGTGAGGGAATCTTGTAAAACCCAAGATCGTTCGCAATGGTCGGTCCGCCGTCTGGAGAATCTGCTCTCGTGTGCGAGCGTATTGTCCCAGGCGGGCGTGACCGTGTATCGGTCAATGATCCCGCTGACTCGGTCATGGTAAAGCCAGGTAAAGCAACACTTTGCTTGCTGCGAGCATCTTTGTCCTGACGGCATGCTTTCAGGGCATCATGAAGACTGTATGACGAGGCTGCTTCATCATCATTTCCACCTGTAACTCCTGCGGGAGGGACACCATGATCCGATGACTCGGAGGTCGTAGATAGGGAATTGCGTGTCTTGTCTGATTGGGTCATGTGAGCAATCTCTGGTCCTTTGTTGTCAGGTGACTGAGATGCTTGTCCATCACGGAAAAGAAAGCTCCTTATGGATTTCAAAACAACCTGTCGATCCCCGCTTGACACTTGATGTTGCTGATTCTTTTGCCTGGCACTGTCCACGGACGTGTCTTTGACCTCAATACTACCAATCTCAAATCCTACTGTTGTACCCTCCGGAACTGATTGCTTGGTATCACCTTGTTCCTGGTACAGACCGCTTACGCTGAGTCTTACCACTACATCATGTATACTGATCTGTAGTCTGTCACCGATTCCACGGAAGAATGCCGCTAGGAAGCCGGGAAGACCAAAGCCAGTACCAACACCTTCTTCGAGCTCGCTTTCATTACTAGCCAGAGATGCAACAGATTGGCGCAAATCAGCAGGCTGAGATGCTAGCGCAGCTTCCAATTCTCTTTTCTCGGATAGTGGCTCGTCCGCTAGAAACGACTTGGCCAAGTCATGACTTGTAGGCAGTCCGGCCTCTTCCCGTTCTTGCAGATTTGATGCTGTAGAAGTATGCTTCTTGTGATATGAGCTCAAATCTGTCTTCTTTGATTGGACTAAGTGATGAACATCTGCCTCAACTCTTACTCCTTGGATTGTGACAACGATAGAGCTTGTATGGATGTCGGCAGGCACCGTAATCTTGACAGAGGTGACAACAGCTGTATTGAGTCTAAATTGCTCTGGCAGGTTCAGTAGTGCACAGAACTTGGCCTTATTCAGTCCCACATCTTTCAACTCGACTGTGCTCCTCTTTCCCCAAGCAATATCAAGTTGGTCCAGATCGAGACCTTCAGTATCGAGTAAATCGACGCGAGAGAGTGCATAACGAAGCAGGCGCTTCTGAATGGAAGAAGGTATAAAGAAATATGCCATGAAATCTGTGATACCGGATCCAGGCCGGAAAGTGACGAGTATATCAGGTCATATCTCCCGAGTCGACTATGACTCTAAGTAGCGGAGCACCTTTGTGGTGCCAGCAGTGGGAGTCGACCAAAGGATTGAGACCAAGTATCTACAGATGATGCAGGTTAGCAGCTGCCAGTACGGGTACAATCACACAAGGATGAGCAGTAGAGCAGTAGGGCGAAGATGAGGAGAGGTGAGTGAAAAGGTGTAGGTAAGTTAATTAGAGAGGAGCGGTGACCAACACATGAACATGACGCCCTGATAACATGATAACGGAGTGGAATCCGCTGCATGACTCGCACAAAGCCTAGACTTAGAACGGAAGGCAAGTATCTGTATGCCTAAACTTCCATGATTCGCCACAACGTGTAGGTAGGCTCAACGCGCTGGCGCTGTTTCACAATTGGAGCCGTTCAGGTTTGTGTCAAACCTGATTGCTTCACAAACAGATTGGAGGTTTAAAACTGTTCCCGACGCGGGCTCGTCGCTCTCAACCTCATATCTACATCACCATCACCATATTAACATCGGATTACCGCCAACATGCTCGATCTACGTGAAAATGCAACGAAGGATGAAATAGAGGATGAGATGACCTTTGTACAGGTCTCACTGGAAAGTATTGACGACGACGCTGCAGATGCTGCGGCCACACGACAAGAACTTGAAGGGCAGATGCAGCTTCTTGAGCAACGACTCCAAGCTCTTGAGAATCCTGCTGGGCTGAATCGACCTGCTACACCTGAGACAACAGTGACTGCCAGTCTCGATGGCGCAAACTTGCCCTCACGAAAGAGAGAAAGAAGATCTTACAGCACTAGAGGCCCTGGTAAAGAGTGGTCATTGTGCAAGATGTAAGGCTGTAATTTGCTAATAACGCCTTTCAGAAGTCAACCCATCACATCTTACAGCAGGCTCTCACAAACGTCCCCACGATGGTGCTTGGACGTTTGCAGGTGTAGATGGCAGTTCTGATCCGAGAAAGATCAGGCGCACAAGCGAAATCAGTGATGTCAGCTCCCGAACACAAACTACAGACGAATTGGAACAAGCGGATCTTGCTCTGGAGGGCCATGGAATCAAGCTCAGTTCGACAAGAGACGGAATCATGAAGAGAATGAAGGAGAGATCGAGATTGATCGAAGAGAGAATAAAGCGTGAGCGTGCAGATGCTGCTCTGGCAAGACAATTAGCAGGCCAGACAGGTGGACCATCAGCCACTAGCTCCAGCTCGACGCCCTTTGCTCGTCCTGATCCTCCTCGCCAGCAATCATACTTCGGATCCAATGGACATATTCAGAAACCACTTCGGTCTCCAAGTCCGCCACATCTAGCAGAAGGGTCATCTTCCGTTTCAAGCTTCAAGCCAGATCCCTTTGCTGCAAGACGCTCAACTCCTTATCAATTCAACGCTGCAGCACTTCAACAAAATCACCGACAATCTGTTAAGCACGAATCTGATAGTAGTGATCTTGAAGAAATCACGCCTCAGCGGTTCCAGGCCGCCGCCGCTGCAAATGTTTCGCCCCGTCCGAAAAAAGATCCGGCAGACGTTGCTATGCAAGAACTATTGCGAGCACAACAAGCAGCACGCAAAACGGCATCTCAACGTGCAGCACAATACCAAGCCTTTGGGACCAATCCAGCCTATCCTGGGTACAATCCTATGGGCGGAGCCTCTGTTTATGGCGGTGTACCACCTCCTGGACCTTATACTGTCAACAACATACCACCATATGGAAATGGCTTCCAGGCTGCGGCCCCTCCTCGTATGCCTGGCTCTTTCCCAGGCGTGGATATGAATGAATTGCTCGATGTCGTCGGCTCTCCAGGTGGACCACGACCACCTCCAGCCTTCCAATTCCCAACATATGACAGTGATGATGATTCATTCCCACGTCGTGGAGGAGGCTATGTTCCAGGTGGCATGACTGATCAGGAAGTTGAGGAAATGATGAAGGCGGTCCAGGCTGACAAGCACTTTCCTAAGGAGAAGAGATCTCAAACTCCTCAAGGCTTTGCTATCGAACTTTATGAGCATCAGAAGATTGGATTGACATGGTTGATGCTCCAAGAGGAGAATAAGGCCTGTAAGGGTGGCATTCTGGCAGATGACATGGGCTTGGGGAAAACTATCGAGGCGTTGGCTCTCATGGTAGCTCGGCCTTCCGAAGACAGAAGTCGAAAAACGACACTCATTGTCGCTCCGGTGGCTTTGATGAAACAGTGGGAAAAAGAAATTGCCACGAAACTGAAGAAAGGTCATAGATTGAAGGTATTTATATACCACGGCCAAAAGACCAAGAAGGCAACTTTTGCTCAACTGAGCACATACGACGTGGTCTTGACGACCTTCGGTATGCTGGCTAATGAGGCCACCCGGAAGCTGAAATGGCTTGAACGAAAAACAGCCGATCCAAATGCTACTCAACGCCCAAGCGATGTCTTAACCTTGATCGACAATCAGAGCAAGTGGTATCGCATCATTGTTGATGAGGCTCAATGTATCAAGAACAAATCGACCAAGGCTGCACTGGGTGCGGCTTCACTGAATGCTCTTCACCGCTGGTGTCTTTCTGGTACTCCGATGATGAATAACATTGGCGAACTACACTCTTTGATCTCTTTCCTAAGGATTCCTCCCTACAATAACGTCGAAAAGTTCAACAGGGAGATCAAGAGACCGCTGGGCAGTAACTTTGGACCAGCTAAGGAGCGTGCAATGCAGGCGGTCCAAGCTACGCTCAAAGTGATCATGTTACGTCGCACGAAAAAGTCTGAGGTTGATGGGAAGCCTATCATTGAGAACTTACCTGACCGATCAACCGACATCGTTCATGCCGAGTTCGATACAGATCAGGAAGCATTTTACCGTCACATCGAGACGGAGACTCAATTGCAGGTCAACCGTTATCTGGAGCAAGGCAAGATTGGACGCAATTACTCCTATATCCTTGTGCGTCTCCTTCGTTTGCGCCAAGCTTGCTGCCATCCACATCTCATTATGGATCATGGTGAAGATGGAGGTGTCCACGTCGCCAGCAACGAAGATATGGAAGAACTCGCTCGTCAATTCGAAGACAAGGTCGTTCTTCGTATCAAAGAAGCGGATGGGGCATTTGAGTGTCCTATCTGCTACGATGCAACTGAAGCACCCACTCTCTTGTTTTCTTGTGGGCACGATGTCTGTGGAGAGTGCTTCACGAAACTTGTCGACCCTTCCAATGGTCTTGCGGCTGGCAACGAGACTGGTGCTGCTAATGCAAAGTGTCCAGAATGCCGCGGCGCCATTGATCCAAAGAGGGTTGTCGAGTATAAGGCCTTTGTGAAGGTTCACATGCCAGAAAAACTTCCGGAAGATGAGCGTCCGCAAGAGGAAGCCGTCGAGGACGAGTCCGACAGTGACAGTGATTCGGATTCGGAGGAGGACTCAGACGACGATGAAGCGGACGACAATGGTGACCTTCGCGATTTTGTGGTCAACGACGATGAAGTAGAGGGAGAAGAGGATGTGGCTACTGCATCCGAGGCCGAGGAGGAGGTTCTGCCGCGCCGCAAAACCAAAAAGGCAGGCAACCTCTATGATGACGAGGAGACTTCATCCGAAGCTGAAGTTGAAGCTGAGGCGGCTACGTCAAGCACGAACAAGAGATCCAATGCTAGGAAGATTGTTAA
>Ga0160429_1001073_pt1 | contig 16305 bp, 14 predicted proteins | sample SolpanmetagenomR_FD_108199 | JGI IMG/M metagenome (GOLD analysis project Ga0160429, IMG submission 108199) | Solar panel surface microbial communities from Lawrence Berkeley National Laboratory, California, USA - R | ecosystem: Engineered > Built environment > Solar panel > Unclassified ...
GCGCAGCGGCCACCTGCTCTCGCGCGAACCGGAGTGGGTGGGGCAGCTGCTCGCGCAGTCGCTGCGGCGCAAGGGCGTCGACGTCCGCACGGGGGTGGCCGCGAAGGCCGTGACCCGCGCCGGAGACGAGTTCTCGCTCGAGCTCGACGACGGCTCCTCGCTGCCCTTCGACCGCCTGCTGCTGGCCACCGGGCGCGCCCCGAACCTGCCGCCGGGCCTGGACGAGGTCGTCGTGGACGCCCGCTGCCGGGTGCTGCGCGACGGCGTCCCCGTCCCGGGCCTGTTCGCCGTCGGCGACGTCACGGGCGTCTCGGACTACACCCACTCCGCCAACCACCAGGCGCGCACGGTCGCCGCCGAGGTGCTGGGCCACGGGCGCGACGCCGACTACTCGGGCGTCCCGCGCGCGGTCTACACCGACCCCGCGGTGTTCTGCGTCGGCGACACGACGCGCACCGAGGGCGTGCTGCGGGCCTCCTTCGACGTGGGCGAGGTCGCCCGCGCCCACCTCGTCGAGGGCGTCGCCGGACCGCGCGGCGCGCAGGTCGCGGGCCGGGTCGAGCTCGTCGCCGACGCCGCGACCGGCGTGCTCCTCGGCGCCGCCTGCCTCGGCCCGGAGGCCGACTCGTGGGGCGCGGAGCTGGCGCTGGCCGTGCGCGCCCGCCTGGACGTCGACCTCCTGGCGCACCACGTCCGCGCGTTCCCCACCTGGTCCGAGGCCGTCTACCCCGCGCTGCGCGACCTGCTGGCCGCCCGCGCCTGAGGCGTCCCGGGCGGGCGGGGCCCTCCGCGGCGCGGCCTACCATGGAGGGGTTGTGCACTGCGACTACTTCGACGCCGGCGCCTGCCGGTCCTGCACCCTCATGGGCACGCCCTACCCGGTGCAGCTGAGCGACCGGACCCGCCGCGTCCGCGAGGTCCTCGGCGACCCGCCGATGCCGTGGCTGCCGCCGGTGGAGAGCCCCGAGTCCGACTACCGCAACAAGGCCAAGATGGTCGTGGGCGGTACCGCGGACGCGCCCACCATCGGCCTGCTGGACCGCAGCGGCCGGGCCGTGGACATCCGCGGCTGCGGGGTCTGCACCCCGGGCGTGCGGGCCGTGCTGCCCGCGCTCGCGGAGTTCATCGGCACGGCCGGGCTGACCCCCTACGACGTCGCCGCGCGCCGGGGCGAGCTGAAGTACCTGCTGGTGACGGACTCCCCCGGCGGCCGGGTGATGGTCCGGTTCGTGCTGCGCTCGCAGGAACCCGTGGCCCGCCTGCGCAAGCACCTGCCGGCGCTGCTCGCGCGGCTGCCGCAGCTCGAGGTCGTCACCGCGAACCTGCTGCCCGAGCACAAGGCCGTCGTCGAGGGCGACCGGGAGATCGTGCTGACCCAGGCCTCGACGCTGACCATGCGCGTGAACGACCTCGACCTGCACCTGCGCCCGCAGAGCTTCTTCCAGACCAACACCTCGGTCGCGGCGGCGCTGTACCGGCAGGCGCGGGAGTGGACCGACGAGCTCGCGCCCGCCTCGGTCTGGGACCTCTACTGCGGCGTCGGGGGCTTCGCGCTGCACTGCGCCGGGCCGGACCGCGACGTCGTCGGCGTGGAGACGAGCGCGGAGGCCGTGGCCAGCGCCCGCCTCAGCGCGCGCGACGCGGGGGCGACCCGGGTGCGCTTCGAGGTCGGCGACGCGACCGCGTTCGCCCTGGCCGCGACCGACGTCCCGGACCTCGTGGTCGTGAACCCGCCGCGACGGGGTCTCGGGGCCCCGCTCAGCGGCTGGCTCGAGGAGTCCGGCGTCCGCCACGTCCTGTACTCCAGCTGCAACGTCACCTCGCTCGCGGCCGACCTCGCCGCCATGCCGTCGCTGCGCCCGCGCGCCGGGCGGCTGCTGGACATGTTCCCGCAGACGACCCACCAGGAGGTCGCGGTCCTGCTCGAGCGGACCGCGCCCGCCTGAGCCTCCCCCGCTGCGGCGGGGGGAGCTGGGGCGCCCGCGCCCGGCCGGTCCGGCACGACCCGTTGATCACGGACGGTGGGGCGGTGCGGTCGCGCCCGGCGGGGATGGGATGGTGGCCCTCCGCAAACCCCCCGGCCGGAGGAGGACTCGTGCCGTCCACGGGTGCACCGACCCTGGAGTCCGTGGCCGCCCGCGCGGGTGTGTCGCGCGCGACCGCCGGGCGCGTCCTGTCCGGCTCCGACCGGGTGGGCCAGGCGGCCCGGGAGGCCGTCCTGCAGGCCGCCGCCGACCTCTCCTACGTGACCAACCAGGCCGCGCGCTCCCTGGTCACGCGCCGCAGCGGCTCCGTGGCGCTCGTCGTCGTCGAGCCCGTCGAGCGGTTCTTCTCCGACTCCTACTTCCCGCTCGTGCTGAGCGGTGCGCAGGCCGTCCTGGCCGAGCGGGAGGTCCAGCTCGTCCTCGTCGTGCTGTCCACGGCCCGCGAGCGCGAGCGCTTCGAGCGCTACGCGCGCGGCGGCCACGTCGACGGCGCGATCCTCGTGTCGGTGCACGGCGCGGACCCGCTGCCCCAGCACCTGCTCGACGCGGGCATCCCCGTCGTGCTGTCGGGCCGCCCCTACGACGAGGCCTCGACCGTGCCCTACGTCTCCGCCGACAACGTCGGCGGCGCGCGGTCGGCCACCCGGCACCTGCTGGCCGCGGGGTGCCGTCGCGTCGTCACGGTCACGGGCCCCCTGGACATGCGGGCCAGCCAGGACCGCCTCGCCGGGTTCCAGGAGGAGCTGAAGGCCCACCGGCAGCGCTACGGCAAGCGCTTCGCGGTCGCGGGCGACTTCAGCGTCGCCGGCGGCCGGACCGCCACCGAGGTCCTGCTCGCGCGCCACCCGGACCTCGACGGCATCTTCGCGGCCAACGACCTCATGGCCGCGGGAGCGCTGCAGGCCCTCGCCGCCGCGGGCCGGGCCGTCCCGGGCGACGTGCGCGTCGTCGGCTTCGACGACGCCCCCCTGGCCGCCGCGGCCACCCCGCCGCTGACCACCGTCCGCCAGCCCGTGGTCGAGATGGGCCGGGAACTGGCGCGCATGCTGCTGTCGGTGGTCGACGGCGGACCTCCGCCGTCCCCGCTCGTCGTGGCGACCGAGGTCGTCCAGCGCGCCACCGCCTGACGCCTGCCCTGTCGGGAGCGTCGATGACGAGCCCCGGCGGCACCGCGGGACGGCTCCGCGGCTGCCGGCTGGTCTTCACGCTGTGGCGTCGTCGGCGGCCAGCGCCCAGGTGCCGACGAGGTCCGAGCAGACCTCGACCGAGTAGGCCATCAGCGCACCGGCCTGCGCGTCCCGGAAGTGGCGCTGGATCGGGGAGCTCACGAGGTACCCGCTGGCGCCCCCCACCTTCACCCCCAGCGCGGCCGCCTGCTTGGCGACCTCGTTGGCGGCGAGCTTCGCCTCCAAGGCGGCAGGGGTCGCCTGCGGGTCCCGCAGGTCGGCGAGCCAGGCGGCTTGCTCGGCCATCAGCTGCGCTCCGCGCAGGGCGACGTGCAGTGCGGCCATCTCGAACTTCAGCCACTGCAGACTCGCGACGGTGTCCCCGACCGACGGCAGGAAGCGCGAGCGGGCGTGCGCGGCGAAGGCGTCGACGGCGGCGCGGGCGATGCCGAGGGAGAGGAAGGGCAGGCCGACGGAGATCAGGTTCGCGGCCGTGGGGTCGAGTGCGCCGCACCGCCTGTCGGCTCGCAGCAGGGTTCCCGCGAACGACACCAGCTGGCTGCGGGTGGCCCGCATCCCCATGGCCTCCCAGACGGGGGCCGAGGAGATCGTCGTGTCCCGGGCGACGCCGAAGAAGGCGGGGGTCCCGTCGACGAGGACGTTGACGAGGAAGTGGTCGGCGATCTCGCAGCCCGACACGAACCGCTTGGCTCCCCGCAGGCGCCAACCACCGTCGACCGGTTCCGCCGCCTGCTGCGGCATGAGGAACATGTTGCCGCTCGTGGGCTCGGACAGGGCGTTGGCGAAGCGCGCACCCCCGGCGAGCTGCTCGGCGTAGGAGGTGGCCATGTCCGGGGCGGACGACGACACGAGCCCGTGGGCGGCCCCGACGTGCATCAGCCACAGCGCGCCCGTCGAGGGGCAGGCCGCGGCGACCTCGGTGAGGACGACGCCGATCGCGCGGAAGCTCAGGCCGCCACCGTGCGGCGCGGGCAGGCACGCGACGTCGAGACCGGACTCGTTGAGCTGGGTGAGGTTCTCCAGGGGAAGGGTCGCGGTCGCGTCGTGGTGTGGGGCCCGTTCGGCGAAACCGGGGCACAGCGCACGCACGGCGTCGATCCAGGGCTGGTCTGCCTCGGGGGGCGCGAAGGCGGAGCGTCGGGTCAGCACGGTGGTCCTCTCGACGAGGGGCGGGTTCAGTGACCAGGACAGCGGCAGGCCAGGACGGTGCCGTCCGCGGCCTGCAGCACCAGCGGCGCGAACTCCTGACGGGGGACGTCGACCAGCCCGAGCTCGGTGAGACCGAAGTCGGGGACGACGATCAGGCCGACGAAGGACAGCACCATGTAGGGCGCGGAGATCGGACAACCCATCGTCCGCGCAGCGGCGTGGGCCGCCGCCAGCGCCGCCGACGTCTCCTCCCAGGGGGCGTCGGACATCAGCCCGCCGACGGGCAGCGCCACCGCCGCCAGGACCCGCCCGTCCTGCACCGCCGCGAAACCGCCTCGCTGCTGCTCGAGGGTCCGCACCGCGTGGGCCATCTCTTCGTCGGAGGTGCCGACGACGGCGATGTTCATGTTGGGGCAGTTCGTCGACACGGCGAGCGCACCGGCCGAGAACGAGAAGCCCCGGACGAACCCGACGCCGGCCAGGTCCTCACCGTGGTGCCGGTCGACGACGGCGACCTTCAGCACGTCCCGGGCCACGTCCGGCTGCACCGCCCCGTCAACGACGTCCAGCTCGGTGTGGAAGGCGCGCTTGAAGTAGCCGTCGTACATCTCGACGGCCTGGACGCGAGCCGACGCCCCGACCGCCGGGACCCGCAGGGCGGCGGCCCCGAACCCCGCGGCGAGGTGGATCGTCTCGCGGGTCCAGGCGGGGACCTCGTCGTCGTTGCGGAACAGCGCCTGCCCGTCCCGGGCCACGACCTCGCCGCCGACGAGCACGACGGAGGGCCGGACGTCGGCGAGGTCGGGCAAGAGCTGCAGGTCGGCCAGACGCCCTGGGGTGAGTGAGCCCACCAGGTGGTCGAGCTTGTAGTACTGGGCCGGCTGCCAGGTGGCCATGCGGTAGGCCTGCACCGGATCGAGCCCGAGCGCGATCGCCTTGCGGACGCTGTGGTCGACGTGGCCCTCGCCGGAGAGGTCGAGCACGTGCTTGTCGTCGGCGCAGAAGCACGTGTGCCGCAGCGCGGGAGCGACGGCGTCGAGGTCGGCGAGGATGGCGTCGAGGTTGTCGTTCATCGAGCCCGACATGATGGTGACCATCGCTCCCAGGCGCACCCGCTCCAGCACCTCGGGCAGTGTGGCGGCGTTGTGGTCGTCGCTGACCCCGGCGGCCAGGTAGCCCCACAGCGACTCCAGCTCCTGCCGACCGGTGTGGCCGGTGATCCGCCGTCCCTGCGCCAGTGCCGTGCGGAAGCGGTGGGTGGCGGTCTCGGAGTAGTCGAAGGGGTTGCCCTCCCCGAGCGTGACCGTCGAGGGTGCGCCCAGGAGGTCGAGGACCGCCTGCTCGGCGATGACCGCGCCGCCGCGCTCCAGCGCGGGGTTGACCGGCGTCGTCGGGGTGATCTGGTCCAGGATCCGCAGGGGCGTCTCCGTGCGCCCCATGAGCTCGATGCCGGCCGTGCCCGCCACGTTGGCCATGCAGTCCGCGTCGGTGAGGACCGTCGTCGTGCCCCTGGGCACGCTCAACCGGGCGAGTTCGCCGGGGGTGAGCATCGTGTACTCGATGTGCAGGTGCGCGTCGATGAACGTCGGCGCGACGAAGCGCCCCGCCGCGTCGACGACGTCGTCGCAGTCCAGGTGCCCCACGGGGGTGATCGCTGCGACGTGGCGGCCGGCGATGACCACGTCCCGTTCGAGGAGTTCCCCGGTGTGCACGTGCAGGACCGTGCCACCGCGCACGACGCGGTCCGGGGGCTCGTACCCCGCGGCGACGGCGCGCAGGTGCACCAGCTCAGCGGTGCTGGGCAGCAGGTCCGGGCGCAGCGCGCTCATGCGAGGCCTGCCAGTTCGGCGTGCAGCCCGGCCTTCAGCTCGGGTGGCGCGAAGCTCGCGTCGATCGAGGCGTGCGCGAACTCGTGCATGACGTCCATCCCCCACCCGAAGGTCGCTGCAGCGACGGCCCAGTCCGCTTCGAGGCGCGTGCCGAGCGGAGCCGGGTCGTCGGTGTTGATGGTCACGCGGACCCCGGCGTCGCGCAGGCGGGCCAGGGGGTGCGAGGCCCAGTCGGGGTAGATGCCCAGGGCCAGGTTGGAGCGCGGGCAGACGCCCAGGCTGATGCCCTCGTCGACGAGGTGCGCGAGCAGCGCCGGGTCCTCGACCGCCCGCACCCCGTGGTCGACGCGTTCCGCGTGCAGCAGTCGGACGGCGTCCCACACGCCCTCCGGTCCGGAGGACTCCCCCGCGTGGACCGTGCGGTGGAAGCCGGAGTCCCGGGCCAGGGTGAAGGCCTCGGCGAACTTCTCCCCCGTGCGCCCGGCGGCGACCTCGTTGCCGTCGACGGAGAGCGCCACGACCCGGCGCGGACGGCGGTCCGCGAGCATCCGGACCAGCTCGACACCGTCGGCTGCGCTCTGCTGGCGCAGCAGCGACACGCACAGGTTCACCACGGCGAGACCGTCCTGCTCCGCCTCGTCGAGGCCGGCCGCGAAGGCGTCCAGCAGCTCGGTTGTCCGCCCGTCCCAGGCGCTCCAGTGGGTGGGGTTGACGACCGCGTCGGCGTAGCGCACGCCCGAGGAGCTCTCGCGGGCGGCGAACGAGTACGCGTGTCGCGCGGCCTGCTCGGGGGTGCGGACGAGACCGCACTGCCAGTCGAGGAACTGCAGGAACCCGCCGAGCCCGTCGTGGGTGGAGGTGTCGAACAGCGAGCGCGCGGGCCCGGGCAGGGCCTCCCCCGCCGCCTTCGCGAGCTCGAGGAGGTCGACGAGCTCGAAACCGCCTTCGAGGTGCACGTGCACCTCCGCCTTGGGCAACGCGCGGATCGCGCCCTCGTCGGTGCGGGTGGGCGGCGCTGAGCGCGTGGTGCTCACGGTAGTCCTCCTGCCACCAGCCGGCCGCGGCTGATGACCGCGACCACGTTGTCGACCTTCAGGTCCTCGATGTCCCGCCACGGGGTTCCGCGCACCACCAGCAGGTCCGGGCCGAAGCCGACCGCGATCCGCCCGACGCGCCCGCCCAGGCCGATGGCCGCCGCCGCGTCGGAGGTGGCCGCGACCATCGCCCGCTGCGCGCTCCAGCCGAACAGGTCGTGCATCCGGCGCACCTCGGCGTGCTGGTCGCCGTAGCCGACGAAGCGGGCGTTGGCGTCGGTGCCCAGCACGAAGCGCACCCCGGCCCGCCCGGCGGCCTCGAAGGCGTCGTCGCGCTCGGCGATCGCCGCGCGCGCCTTGTCCCGGGCGTCCGGTCGGATCCCCGGGCCCCCGGCGGCGACGACGTCGTTGACGAGCACGGTGGGCGCGATGGGCAGGTCCAGGGCGAGCAGGTCGTCGAAGTGACGCGCCTCGATGCCGGTGGCGTGCTCGATCGAGTCGACGCCGACGGCGAGGGCGACGTCGATGCCCGCGGCCGTGTGGGTGTGGGCGGCCACGAGCATCCCCAGGGCGTGCGCCTCGTCCACCGTGGCCTCCACCTCGGGCAGCGTCTGGTTGCGCCAGCCCACGCGGTCGCCCATCGAGAGGATGCCGCCGCTGCAGTAGACCTTGATGTGGTCGGAACCTTCGCGCGCCCAGTGCCGCACCAGCGCGCGGCACGCGTCCGGGGAGTCCGCGGTGGGAGGGCGGTCCCGGAAGCGCGGCGGCGTGAACAGGTCACCGTGCCCGGCCGTCATCCCGACGTTGCCCGCGGTGAGGAGCCGGGGACCGGGCAGCACGCTGGCGTCGAAGGCCCGCGAGACGGCCATCTGCACGGGCGAGGAGGCGAGTTCGCGCATCGTCGTGACGCCGTGCTCGGCGAAGCGCTGAGCGTGCGCGGCGACGTGGAGCGCCTTCTCCTCGGGCGGGGTGACCAGTGGCCACGCGTCGCCCGGGCCGGCACCGTCGAGGACGCTGGTGTCCAGGTGCACGTGCGTGTCCACCAGTCCGGGCACCACGCTGAGCCCGGCGCGGGCCGTGGCGGCGGGGCGGACGTCCTCGATGCGGTCCGCGCGCCACGAGATGTCGACCGCTCCGATCTCGCTGCGACCGTCCCAGGCCAGGATCCCCTCGAGGGCCTTCACGGCGTCGTACCGGTCACTGGGCGAACCTCCGTTGCACGAGGGCGTCGACGATGCTGACGACGGTGTAGGCGGTCATCGTGACCGCCGTGACGACGACGGCCGAGGCCCACATGGCGTCGTAGCCGAAGCTGCCGGAGGAGCGGGAGATGAACCCGCCGAGGCCGTCGCCCGTCGCGAGCCACTCTCCGATCATGGCGCCGGTGACGGCCGAGGGGATCGAGAGGCGGGCCGAGGCCAGCAGCGCAGGCACCGACCCCGGCAGCGCCACCTTCCACAGCAGGTCGAGCCCGGAACCGCCGTAGGAGCGCACGAGGTCGCCGTGGCGCGCCTGGGCGCCGCGCAGGCCGAAGAGGACGTTCGCCAGGGCGGGCAGGAAGACCACCAGCGTGACGATCGCCGCGACCCCCACGGTGCCCACGCCGAACAGCAGCGTGATCAGCGGGGTGAGGATGATGACGGGGATCGAGCGCAGCACCATGGCGGTCGGCATCAGCACGTTCTCCAGCGTCACCGAGAGGCTGAACACGACGGCGAGGACGAAGGCGGTCGCCAGCCCCACGAGGTAGCCGGTGGCGAAGTCGCGGGCGGTCTCGGCGAGGAACCCGAGGACCTCGGAGCGGTTCGCGGCCGCGTCCTCGTCGGCGACGAGGTACTGCCAGACGTGCTGCGGCGACTTCCCGATGAGGGAGGAGATGTCGAAGACGCGCAGGAACAGCGCCCACACGACGACAGCGAGGACCATCGCCAGCAGCAGCAGACCGATGCGGTTCACGGCGGTCCGCAGGACGAACGGCATCAGGACCTCCCCCGCGACCAGGGCGCGGCCCAGCGGCCGATCAGCCCGACGAGCCCGTAGCCGAGCAGGGAGACGAGACCCGCGACGATGGACAGCGCCCACACCCGGTCGCCGGACTGCTCGCGCTGGGCCGCGGCGAGGGCGACGCCGACCCCGTTGTCGATGCCGCCGAGGTACTCCCCGACGATCGCGCCGAGGATCGCCCCGGGAACCGCGATCTTCAGGGCGGTGAACACCGCGGGGACCGCGGCGATCAGCTGGACCTTGCGGATGCGGGTGACGCGGCTCCCGCCGTAAGCGTCGACGACGTCCAGGACGGTCGGTCCGGTCGAGCGCATCCCGAGGATCGCGCCGACCATCGTGGTGAAGAACACCAGGAGCGCGGACAGGAAGATGGACGTGGTGTCGCCACCGAACATCAGCACGATGATCGGGCCCACCGCGGTGATGGGCAGGCACTGGCTGATGACCCCGAGCTGGGTGACGACCTCCTCCAGCCGGGGCACCAGCAGCACGACGGCCGCCGCGCCCAGCCCGGTCAGGTTGCCCCACAGGTACCCCCAGGCGGCCCGGTGAAGGGTGACGCCGAGGTTCGGCAGGTAGTACCGCGTCGCGGAGTCGAGGATGTCGGCGAGCGAGGCCCACGGTGTGGGGACGATGACGGAGCTGGGCAGCACGGTGGAGCAGACGGTCCACACCAGCAGCAGGGCGACGATGCCCACGCCACCGCCGAGCAGGGGGTGGGCCAGGGCCCGGCGCACCGTCACGAGTGCGCCTCGAAGAGGAGCTCGGAGAGGCGGTCGACGTGGGTGTGGAACTCGGGGGTGCGCAGCGTCGCCGCCGTCCGCGGCCGGGGGAGGTCGACGGGGACGACCTCGACGATCCGCCCCGGCCGGGCCGACATGACGGCGACCTGGTCGGAGAGGAGCACCGCCTCGGCGATGCCGTGGGTCACCATCAGCGTCGTGACCGGGCGATCGGACCAGATCCGCTGCAGCTCCAGGTTCAGCCGCTGGCGGGTCATGTCGTCCAGGGCGCCGAACGGCTCGTCGAGCAGGAGGTGGTCGGGGCGCACCGCCAGGGACCGGGCGATCGCGACCCGCTGACGCATACCGCCCGACAGCTGGGCGGGGCGGGCGTTCTCGAACCCCTGCAGCCCCACCAGCTCGATGAGCTCGGAGACCGCCGGGTCGTCGGAGCGGCGGGCGATCTCCAGCGGCAGGCGGATGTTGGTGCGCACGCTGCGCCAGGGCAGCAGGGCGGAGTCCTGGAACGCGATGCCCAGCCGGTGCTCCTTGGAACGTCGGCCGGGCGTCACGCCGTTCACCGTGGCCGTCCCGGTCGTGGGCGTGTCCAGGCCGGCGAGGATGCGCAGGACGGTCGACTTGCCGCAACCCGAGGGCCCCAGCAGGGCGGTGAACGACCCCTCCGGCGTCTCCAGGTCGATACCCTGGAGCGCGTCGACCTTCCTGCGTCCCAAAGTGAAGGTTTTGGACAGCCCCTGCAGGACGATGCCCGTCACCGGTGCGACCTCACTTCAGGTCGGGGTTCTCGGAGTACACCTCGTCGATGACCGAGGTGTCGAAGAGCTGCTTGGCCGTGATCTCGATGTCGGCCAGCTGCAGACCCGCGATCGTCTCGTCCACCAGCTGGGGGGTGATGGTCATCAGGCCGTTGGCCCTGGTGTCGTCGGTCACCATCAGCGTCGCCTGCTTGGTGAAGGCCGCGAGCTGGCCCGCCTCGTCGAGGTCCTGGTCCTTGCCGTAGTCCTCCACTGTGAGCTTGGTGGCGGCCGCGGGGTCGGCGAGCGCGTCCTTCCAGCCCTTGATGGTGGCGACCAGCGCGGCCTTGAGCGCATCGCGGTGGTTGTCGATGGTGTCCTGTGCGGCGAGCAGCACCTCGGCGACCATCGGCAGCCCCTCGTCCGCGAGCAGGAACTCGACCGTCGGCTGGTCGTCGTTGCCGGCCACGCCCTTGAAGTCGGTCGTGTAGCCCAGGTAGCCCTGCACCTGGCCACTGGCGAGCTGCGCCTCCCCGTCGGTGAAGGGGACGATGGTGACGTCGGCCTTCGTGAGCTGGTTGGCGGCCATGAACGCCTGGAACACGAGGCTGTTGAAGTCCGACACCGCGACGGTCTTGCCCTTCATGTCCGCCGGGCCCTTGAACGGCGCCGAGGCCAGAGACACGATGTTGAAGGGGTTCTTCTGGTAGTCGGCGCCGATGATCTTGATCTCGGCGCCCGCGACGACCGCGGGAGCGGTGATGAGCGGCGAGCTGATCCCGATGAAGGACTGGCCCGAGGCGACCTGGGCCTCCGCGTTGGTCGCCGAGGACCCGCCCGCCGTCAGGGTGACCTTGCCGAACTTCGCCGCGGTGTAGTACCCCTTCTCGACGGCGAGGTAGTTGCCGGAGAACTCGATGTTCTTGATGTAGGACAGCTGGATCTCGATGTCACCGAAGCCGTCGGAGGAGCCCGACGAGCCGGACGCGTCGCTGTCGGACCCGCCGCAGGCACTCGCACCGAGGGCCACGAGGACCCCGGCCGCGGCCAGGGAGTGCAGGCGTCGCCTCGTGATGTTCACAGTCCACTTCTCCTCCGCTGGGTGTGGTCCAGAGTCAACCGCGGGGACTGCGTGCCGTGCCATGTCCGATCCTCCCAAGTCCGCGTACGGAGGCGGCCCACGTCCCGTGCGAGCGGCGAAACGGTGAACGTCGCGTTTCGTCCGCGTTGCGCCCTCGTGCTCCGACGGCCCGGTCGCGCGGGTGCCAGACTTCAGGACCCAGCCTCCCGTCCCGTGCCGTCCCGATCAGGAGCAACTCGTGCAGAGCGCGCCCGTCACCACCACCCGCCGGATCCTCGTCGTCCTCGAACCCGGCGACGAGGTCATCGCCTCGATCGCCGCCGCCTGTTCCGAGCACGGCGTGCGACAGGCCGTCGTTCCGGTGTTCCTGGGCGCCTTCATCTCCGTGACCCTCATCGGCACCGACGAGCCCGTGGCCGACCCCGACCTCCCCCTGCCGCACAGCACGACGGTCGAGTTCGTCGAGGGCGTCGGCACGGCCACGATCGCGACGGGGCAGGACGGGGGGCTCGCCGTGCACCTGCACGCCGCCGTAGGGGTCAAGGGTGCCGGTGCGCTGGCCCACGCCGGCCACGTCCTCGCCGCCACCACCCACTACACCGCCGAGATGCTGATCGAGGAGGTGAGCGGCCCCGACCTGGGCCGTCGCGCGGATCCGCGCGCCCACGGGATCGCGACGCTGCGGCTGTCCTGAGCCGCTCGGCGCTCAGAAGGCGAGGAGGTTCTCGCGGAACGTCGCGTGCTCGTACCCCGTCCGCACGACACCGCGGCGCTGCAGCGCCGGGACGAGCGCCTCGGTGATCGTGGCGGTGTGGACCCGGCTCGGCTGGAACCCCGGGGCACCGATGAGGAACCCGTCGCCACCCACGGCGTCGATGGCCTCGGTCATCTGCGCCGCCACGGAGTCCGCGGTCCCTACGAGGTCCAGGCAGTCCGACGCGAAGCCCATCTCGACGACGCACTGGCGCAACGACTTGCCGGATCCCCACTGGGCGAGGCGGGCGAGCAGTCCCGCACTGCCCTCCGTCTCGATGGGCGGCAGCGGCGCGTCGAGGTCGTAGACGGACAGGTCGTGGCCGGTGTAGGCCGAGAGCCGGGCCAGCACGTCGATCTGGAACCGGTGGGTCTGCATGAAGGCGTCGAAGGCCGCCTGTGCCTCCTCGGTGGTGCGACCGATGATCGGCGTGACTAGGAACAGCACCTTGCAGCTGTCGGGGTCGCGGCCGAAGTCGGCGGCGCGGGAGCGCACGTCCTCGCGGTAGGCCCGCATGGCGTCGATCCCTCGAGCTGTGGCGACGACGACCTCGGCGTTGCGGGCGGCGAAGCGCCGCCCGCGCGGCGAGGCGCCGGCCTGGATGAGCACGGGGCGGCGCTGCGGGGAGGGGACGGTGTTGAGCGGGCCGCGGGTGCGGTACCACCGGCCCTCGAAGTCCGCGGGGTGGACCTTCGCCGGGTCGGCGTAGCGGCCGCTCTCGTGGTCGGTGACGACGGCACCCGGTTCCCAGGTGTCCCACAGCGCACCGGCGGCGTCGACGAACTCGTCGGCGCGGTCGTAGCGCTCGTCGTGCGCCGGCAGCGCAGGACCGCCGAAGTTCGCGGCGACCGCGCTTCCGGAGGTCGTGACCATGTTCCACCCGAAGCGCCCCGAGGTCAGGCTGTCGACGGTCGAGGCCAGCCGCGCCAGGGTGAAGGGCGAGTAGAAGGTCGTCGACATCGTCGCGGCGACGCCGATCCGGCTGGTGTGCGCACCCACGGCGACGGTCAGGGGAACGGGGTCGTGCTTGGGCGCGACGAGGGCTTGTTCCAGGTAGACGTCGCGTGACCCGCCGAAGACCTCCGGGACGGCGAGGGAGTCCTCGTACAGGACGAAGTCGAAACCAGCGCGTTCCAGGTCGCGGGCGGTGTCGACGTAGAAGCGGCCGTCGGCGAACGTGGCGGAACTGCTCGTGAGCGGACCGTTCCACTCCGCGGGCGCGAAGGAGGTGAAGAAGCCGAGGTGGAAGGGCGTGGTCATGAGAACTCCTGAGGGTCTGGGCACGGTGGGGTCCCAGGCCCAGGCGGTGCCGCGACGCGCGGTGGTTCACCGGTGTCCGCGCGGTGCGCGGATCAGCCTTCGCGGGGCAGGCTACCCCGGCACTGCAGGGCGAGGAAGACGTCCACCCGGTCCGGCATGGACGACAGGTCGCGCTGGATCAGCTCCTGCGCGCGAGAGATGCGGTACCGCAACGTGTTCGGATGCAGATGCAGTGCTCGTGCCGCCTCCTGCCAGGACCCGGCGTGGTCGAGGAACACCTCGACCGTGGTGACGAGTTCCGCGCCGTTCCTGGCGTCGTGCTCCAGCAGCGGACCGAGGACGGCCGCGGCGAAGGCCGCGCGGGTGCGCACGGGGAGCATCCGCAGCAGCGACCGGTGGCTCTCCGCGCTCGACGCGTCCACGAGGAGGACCTGGGCCGTGCCGCTGTCGGCGGATCGCAGCCGCTCGACGGCCGTCGAGTGGGCTACGGCGAGGTGGCCGGGGTCGACGGCGAGGTCGCTCGCCGCGAGCCGCAGCCGTCGCCCTGCGAGCAGCGGGGTGAACTCCCCGACGCGGCGCTCCAGACGTTCGCGGAGGTCGCCGCCCGCGCCGCTCGCCTTCGTGAGGACGGCGGTGACCCGCCCGTCGTGCACGCACGTCGCCACCTGCACCGCCGGCCCGGCGACCAGCTCCTCCACCAGGGCGGCGAGGGCCGCGGCGGGGAACCGCGCGTCGTCGGTCTCGGCCACCACCACCCGCAGCGGAGCTCGCGGGTCGAGGCCCGCGATGCGCAGCAGGGCCGAGAGCTCCCCCGGCGGCAGGGACTCCGCAGCGGCGACGGCGAGGAGGTCGGCGGTGCGCTGCTGGCCGGCGGCCCGGGCCCGGGCCGAGTAGCGCAGCTCCGGCCGTAGAGCGGCGGCGAGCGCGAGCAGAGCGGACCGCTGGCGCGCGGTGAGGTCGGCGGCGTTCTTCTCGGCCACCAGCAGCGCCGGTGCACCCGGATCAGCACCGGGCAGGAGGAGCACCGACGCGCCGACGACCCCCAGCGGACCGTCCGTGACGGCGGGGGTGCGCGGGTCGGGGCGGGAGCGGACGACCGCGTTCCAGACCTCGGCGCGCCTCGACGTCGTCACCTCCTGCGAAACCGCGACCAGCCGCGCCCCGTCGTCGAGGACCCAGGTGGGGACGGCGGCCTCTGCACTGACGAGGTGCAGGACCCCGGACAGCGATCCGTGGGCGAGAACCCGCTGCATCCGGGCCGGTAGGTCGACTGCGCGGAGGTCCTCGCCGTCCGCCCCGTGCACCACGGCCTCCACGACGCTGCCGAAGGACACGTGGTCGGGAACGGTCGCGAGGACGAGTCCCTCCCGGCGGCAGGCGTCGACGACCTCGTCGGGGACCTCCCGCAGCTCCACGGTGCCCAGCACCAGTGCCGCCGCGCGCGCCGCCACGAGGGCGCCCACGAACCGCTCGACCCCGCCCGGACGGTCGACCCACAACCCGCTGGACAGCACGACGATCCCCGGGACGAGAAAGCGCGTGGGATCGGGGAGGTCGGTGATGTAGGCGGCCGTGACGGCGAGCTCACCGACGTCCGCACCGCCGACGACGATGCGCACCTCGAGGTCGCGGACCGCGACCAGGTCAGCCAGCCGCACGGTTGCCCCGTCCGCTGCGGGGGCGTCTCAGGACCAGAAGCCTTCGTGGACCGCGGCGGCCTCCTCGGCCAGCGCCGGGCCGGCCACCTGGACCACGCGGCGGCCGGCGTTGAGCACGCTCGCGCTGGACAGCGACATCGTGGGGTTCTCGTCGTGGTCACCGGTCAGCTCGCCCAGCCGGGCCTCGCTCATGGCGTGCACCACGCGCCCGATGCCGGACCAGTAGATGGCTCCGGAGCACATCGCGCACGCCTCGGCGCTCGTGTAGAGCGTGAAGCCCGCCAGCGCCGGTGCCCCGTAGGTGCGGAACGCCGTGCGGGCCAGCTTGAGCTCGGCGTGAGCGGTGCAGTCCTCGTCAGCCGGGACGCTGTTCTCCGACTCCAGCACCACGGCACCCGAGGGGTCGGTCAGCACGGCGCCGAACGGGTGCTGACCGTTCTCGCGGGAACGCCGCGAGACGGCGATCGCGTCGCGCAAGCGCTCGAGGTCGGCCTCGGTGAGGCGAGTCGTCCAACTGTCGGTCATCGACGTGTCCTTCCGTAGTCACCGGTGACGCAGCGAGAGCTGCGGCGAGTGAACAGCATGGGGCGCGGCGACATCGACGCAGCCGATGGTCTCACCAGGACCGCTGGTCGCCGGCCCTGGTCGGGGAGGAGCGCGTTGGAGCAGGCGGGACGGGACGAGCGACGGCCCGCACGTCTCCCACCTCAGGCACGGTAGGTCACGACCACGGGGGCGTGGTCGCTCCAGCGCTCGGCGTAGGTCGGCGCCCGGTCCGTGCGCACGTCGGCGACCTTCGCGGCGAGACCGGGCGTCGTCAGCTGGTAGTCGATGCGCCAGCCCGAGTCGTTGTCGAAGGCCTGCCCCCGCCAGCTCCACCAGGCGTA
>Ga0160429_1001074_pt1 | contig 16304 bp, 20 predicted proteins | sample SolpanmetagenomR_FD_108199 | JGI IMG/M metagenome (GOLD analysis project Ga0160429, IMG submission 108199) | Solar panel surface microbial communities from Lawrence Berkeley National Laboratory, California, USA - R | ecosystem: Engineered > Built environment > Solar panel > Unclassified ...
AGTGAAAGTGAAAGTGAAAGTGAAAGTGAAAGTGAAAGTGAAAGTGAAAGTGAAAGTGAAAGTGAAAGTGAAAGTGAAAGTGAAAGTGAAAGTGAAAGTGAAAGTGAAAGTGAAAGTGAAAGTTAGTCCTATTGTGAAAGTCGGTCCTATTGTTTGCAAGTCATTCCCTATTGTGTGCAAGTCATCTCTATTGTGTGCAAGTCGTCATTATCGTTTGTTAATGGCTTTGTCTTTGACTTTCCTATTGTCTGTTACAGATATGCCTTGGCTTGTTGCAAAGACGTCTTGTGAGATTGCCAGTGTGATACTTCTCCGGATCATCGGCTATGGACCATTCTTGACAAAGGATGTGTCTTCGAGATCAATCATATAGTATTATAGCAGGTCCTATCAGTATGTAGCCTTTCGACATTAGTAGCACCAGTCTCCTTCATCCCCAGCGAAATAACCTTCAGGTCTGGGCTATGACTACCTTTCACCCGCAGCAGCCTCCTCGACACAAGCTCGACAAACTGTTCCTTCCCTCCTCCGACTGCCATCCTCGACATCCTCGACATCAGCATCCACAATGACAGCCACTCGCATGCACTCTCTCCATAGCTGCCTTATAGTTCCCTTGAGCCATTTCGGCCAGCATAGTCAACTCAATCTGCCTAGCCTCGTCCTTCAAAGCTTGATCATCTGGACATAGTTTCATAGCTTGCGCAAGACACTGCTCAGCCTGCTTCAAGTTGCCGCGAAGACATCCTCTCAAGCGGAACGACTGAGCCATCCTGTAGTGAACCTTGCCAACTTGCTTGCTGCTCGGTATGAAGTTGCGCGACCGGGTGAAGTCGATGGCAAAGACACAAGCTTGATGCGCATCAGCAGCCAAGTCCATCTTCTCTTTGTGAGTCCTGCGTGGTTCCTGGGCCAACTTGAGAAGGACGGCAGCAAGGTTGCTCTCCAAGTGGAAGATGACCTCGTCAAACTTGGCGCCATAAGCTCTTCCGCTGCGGTTTACCATGAAATCATAACCTTGAGGGGAGTTCACAGTCATCACCTTCAAATCGAGTCCTTCTTGCCAGAACCTGTGTGCTTTGACCAGATCACCTTTGAGGTATGCAGCCTTGCCTTCTTCACGAGCTTGATTCAAAGTTGCGATAAGTTCTTCGGGATTCTTCCACCTGTTCTGCCTAGCATGTTTAACCAGCTTCTTCGCGAGCTCATCATCATCACACCCCTTCACAGAAACGTTTTTGAATCCACTCCAGAAGAGCTCAAAGAATGGTTGAAACAACTGCTCCTCTCGGCAGATTTGCTTCAACTTTTCGCTGGCACTCTTGGACTTATTGCTCCAAAAGTTGAGTCGGTACTCAAGATCGCGAGCTTTAGGGTCGAAGTCGCGATCCTGGGGAAGGTCATGACCTCTTGCGAGTATCGTCGCTTTCAAGAACGCACGAAGATTGGTGAGACCAACAAGGATGAAGCTGTGATTTTGTTCCTTGTAGCCTCCGTGTCCCGAAACCAGTAGATCCATCCAGAACAAGTCAGCAGGGGGCATGTAAGGGGTGTTGAGGAACTTGTGTATGGCGGTGCTGTCTTTCTTCTTCACCACTCTCGCAAGCTTGTCAAAGCCAAAGACATGAGCTCGAACAAAGGCAAACTTGTTCGTCACCAAGATAGTAGACTCGTTGTAAAGCTGCTTGCAAGCATATGCAACGCGTATGTCCGGTGACTCTTCAGGATCATCAACAAGGCCTTCATCGAGAATCTGCATAGCATGAGCATAACGTCAGGACAGTGTGGTAGCATATTTCACAGACCTTGTCACGAAGTTCTCGGGGCAGCATCAGCAGTCGGGACTTTCCTTGAGGTTGTGGTGCATCAAAAGTCGTGAAGAGTGTCTTGCTTGTGTCAGGCTTCATCGCAGCCGTAGTCAATCTCTCCATAGCTTGAGATTCAATCTGTAGCTGACCAAGAGACTGATCAGGGGATTGGTGTGAAAAATGTAGCAAAGTTGGAAGAAGTGAGGTAGCAAACAGCAGCGGTGAGGGAAGTTCAGGCTCCTTGCTAGCGTGCTGTGGCGTTCGACGCGCCTTGCAGAGATCGTCGGTCGGCTGTGGAATGTTTCGAAATGAATTGTACGGAGAAGGACGTGAAATGAAGTATAGGGAGAAGGACAGCGATGGTAGCTATGTTTCTTCATGCAAGCAAGAGAGCATAGGATGAAAGGGGTTCTATAGTCGTTAGAAGAAGTCGCAAGGGAGAATTGATCGTGCCGTGGAGATCGACATGCTGTTTCAGGATTCGCAGAGGAACAACCATCTCAACAACTCTGGCCCCAATGTGCTACAGATAACTTGTCGCATTATACGAGATGTGTCGCGCATTGTCGAATGGAGGCGGGAAGCTCATCTGCGATAATGCGAGTGAGCTAGGGAAATGCTGTGAGTTGCATATACGAACCGCATATCCATCGCGACTGGAGAGCATGAATACTGCCCATCTTAAGGTAGATACTCGTTTGAGAACAACTCATCCACCTTCAGGTCTGCATCCTTGATCAAATTTCTCTTTTTTAACCATCCAACCCACTTCTCCCACTTCTCCTTTTCCATGCGTCCAAACTCATCAGCATTCGTCCCAAAGTACGACGACAATGACTCCAAGCTCTTCTTCAGAAACTCTTCTGTCTGCCTGGGCTCGCATCTCGGCATCAGCGCATCAACAGCACCTTGTCTCTTCTCGTTCACAGTGGCCATCTGATATCCCTTCTGTGTCGCGGCAATGAACCTCTTAAGCACATCATCACTCAAGTCCTCCCTTGCTGCGTTGCGCGCAATCACAGGTGAATAGCCATAAGGAACGCCATACTGTTCTAAGAGAAGAATTAGCCTGTACAGATAGAGCTTGCTTTCGAACAAATCCTACCAGGCTTAAACACATTCAATTCTTCTCCATCCATCTGCGCCTGCACTCCCTCCCACGGCATAAACACCCAAGTAGCATCCACGCCCTCCCCACCCTTCCTCACTTTTCCAAACAAACTCAACTTGCCCTCCTGACTCTGCACTTCCAATCCCTTCCCATCGCCACCATCATGTTCCACCATCGCCTTCACGATATCATCCTCATATCTCGCATTATAGCTTCCATACTTGACTCCTCCCTTTCCCAGATCGCTCATCTTGTTCAAGCCTGATGCCTTCGTTGTAACGATAGCGCTGGCATCGCGTTGACAAATGGCGTAAATGGCTTGAAGATGGAAGAAAGGTTTACGAGACTCGGCGTAGGCGATGCAAGACTCTGATGGGCAGATTGCGAGGTCAACGGAGCCGGTTTCGAGGAGCTTGGCGGGCGTGGTGGTGTAACCAGGAGTTGGAGGGAGGAGGTGGACAGTCATGTTGGAGGATTTGTAGAGGTCTTGGGTTAAGGCGAGGTAGAGACCGCTGTGGAGAGTATTGGGGGTCCCTGGATATTGCAGATTAATGTCAGTGACTTCGATCGAGGTGTGTGTATATGACTTGAGCATGGCTTACAATCTAGGGCTACGCGCAAGGTTGCGTGCTCGGGAGTGGCGTCTGACATGATTGCGACCACTGCGTAGTAGGCTGTGAGATGTGTTAGAGGCACCAGCGCCTACATCACTGTTGGCACAAGGCCAGCTCAGCAGGTGTGTTCAATGGCTCCAAGACGGGAAGGAACTGGGACACTTGGGCGCTACTAGCGCCATTCAATACTGCATGACCTCCTCGCAACAGTGAAGCATTATCCCGTGTCACACCATCACTTTCACGCAGTGGCTATATGCGAATGTTCTATGCTCTATGAGTCCAAAGTCCAAAGTATATGGAATGTATTGTGCTTGCGAATACCTTCCCCTCGTTCCTCCGGATTTGGCTCCGGGGTGTGAATAGCCAATGCGAAGGCAAAGTTGCAACGAGGTTCTGTCACACACTCTTGTTCTCTTGTTAGCAATCCTCATACAAATCTGTTCACCCTCCAAACCTGATTGAAAACATCGCCAGTTCTTTGTAAGAATGACACATGTGCAAATGCTCGCTTTGGACGATTGACAAGCTGTAGATGTAACAAACCATAAAGATTGATATCAAACAAGATATCACTATTGATATTACTGTAGCTTCGTGTTACAAAACTGATCGTGTTTCACATTTGCCACTCGCTCTCACTTGACTTTTCGTACTACCCCACCTCAATCTTTCCTCTTCCTCTTTCTCTTCCTCTTTCTCTTCCTCTCTGTCTCTGTCTTTGTCTTTTATCTCATCAACAACAACCTTACCTTTTCCTCTCCCTCTCTCTCCTATCAACAATTCTCAAGCTTAGATATCTTCCAACACGTCAAAGTCATCAATCCAGATGGATATCCCTCTCAGCACTCCAATCTGCCTCAAGGCTCACACAGGCAACAACATCCAATACCAGCCCTTCACCAATGGCGCAAAATGTGTCAACACAAACACGCTTGCATGGGAGCAACTGATGCTTCACAAAACTGGAGACAACAAGATCGTTATCCAGTCACGTTGGAACAATCATAACCTCCAGGTTCGCGAAGATGGAAGCTGCTATTTCGCAAATCAGAATCAAGAGCTTTATGTTTAGAATATGTTGTGAGAACTACCTACATCTATTAGCGGCTGTTTTCGCTATCTACATGTTATTAGTTGGCAATCTTCATGGGGCCAACGTTGTTGTATTGCGAGCAGCAGCCTTGCGAGCCTCGCGAGCCTTCCACTGTTTCCTGATATACCACACCACCACAGATGCGCAACCAGTAATGATAAGACTTGCAACGGCACCGTACGTAGAGGTCGCGAAGCCTATCTGAAAACAATGTTAGCAGATTGGCGTTGAGGAGGGCTTGAAGGGTTGGTCTTTGCGTCAACGAGCACATTATCGTTGACGGGAAGACGACCAGAGGTGGAGGTTCGCGCACGCTTCCTTACCGGAGTTACCAAAGGTGAAGCAACGTCTTCATCGTCAGGTAAGCTGAAGCCTTCATCTCCAGAGTCATTTTCCGAATCCAGGACAACACCGTTGGAGAGGTGCTTTTGCGCTTTTGTGACGTGGAACCGAGCTCGGTGGTATTGCCGAGGACTGAAGTAGCGGGGGAAAGAGCTGTAGGTCCTGAATGGAATAGTGAACGCAGTACGACCAACTCTCCATCCATAAGCGTACAGGAACAACCATTCATGATACTGAACCAGCAATCAGCAAGAGGCGTAAGAACATACTTACATACCTTACCTATCATATCGCCTTTCATTCCTCGTCACTCTCCACCACCGTCTCATGTGGCTTGCGCTTACAGCACCCCTTCCCGTAGCAGCCGGAAGGTATGGTGCACGATCTACAGCAGTAGTAAGAATGTGCATTGTGCACATTCGTGAAATTCTCAACAAGCTTCTTTCGTTTCTTGAAAACAAGGCCACTAGTGCATCCCGGGAATCCACACTTCCAAGGGCTAAAGGATACCGTAGTTACTAGAGTTGTGCTTAGCGAGGGCCGAATATGTCGTCAGAATCAGTTAACGTGCATCCTTCCGCATTGCACATCTGAGGTGTGAGGTGGGCTCTTTCGACTTTACTTGGCCAAACTCTTCTCATACGCATCAACTGGTGTGAGGAGCGCTGGAGTATTCTAGAAATAGCTAGACTGCCTCCATCTTGTCTTACTCAGTAAGCTAGCTGCTACAACATGTGCTTTTTGAAAGTACGAGTTTAGCTGAGTCCTAATGTGACAGACTACAGGTAATGCTTAAGCTCCATTACAGCTTCCCTGATTTAGTCGCATCCTGAGCCAGGCTGAAGGGGAATTGTGAACGCCCTCCACTTGTTAAGGTTGTGAGTATTTTGATGCCTATCTCAAGCTGACGCACCCTTGCTGCAAATACCATCCGCTCAAATACTCAAGTCTGAGGGCTCGAAATTGCTGAGCGCACAGTTTGCTTCAAGTGGAAAGATAAGGAGGATCTGGCGAAGGGCGCGGTAACATTGCTGGAGGGCAAAAGTACGACATCTCACTACCGTCGAACTTGTAGGATCAAGGTGAAGGGCTTGGGTAGTTGGAGCTGGTGATGCATAGAGCTGCACATGTGGTTACAAGCACCAGATCGACGTGCATTAGCGCGCTTTAGCTGCATGCACGCCCCGGCTCTCCTCAACTCCGTCTCAAACTCAACTCTAACCACACCTCAAATTACCATACCACGCTTTTCGCAACCGCCACCGTAGCATCAGGCTGTAGTTCGTTAGTGTCTGAAACTCACCCCCACCATATTTAGCGTTACGCCTTATGCCAACCACAATACCGCTATAGCCAACGAAGGCTGTTATCGGCGTTATCAGCCCCCCTTGTCATTCGGTACCTCGAACTAGATCGACTAGATCGACTATCGTTTCAAAGCGGCTGGTAGCTTACTGCATATCGACACCGTTTGTAGACGTTGACCAATAAGCTCAAGCATGCACAAGCTCTTTGCGTCTGAACTATATCCACATGTTAATGAAACAGCATGTCCTGCATGTACTACTTTTTTGTGGCTTGTTTTGCTTCGTCGTCAGGGGGCTGCCCGTGCTGGTTTGCACTACCTACACTACCAGCTATCTTCTGAGCCTAATCGATCACGGCAGAGGCTGACAAGCATGGCGACAGAAAAGCGGCAGGGCATATGTTGAGGGTGAGTTTGAGGACGCAACTGTTCAATATAAGTGTCGTGCTTTCCTCTCCCTTTCGTTTCACTTTTGATTTCTTGCATCAAGTGTCAAGTGTCCTTGCAGATTCCATCAAGCTGTGCTTGTGTCTGTACCTGATACAATCAATCATAATCGACCTTTGCATTCTATTACACTCGTTACTATCCCTTCACCACTTATAAGAGGTTCAATTCTTTTACTTTTACACCTCTCACTTTCGTTATCCCTCAACATACCTTCGACACAATGACTACAGTACACCCCTCCCAAGACGCTGTTGTTGTTATGGAAGATCAAGCTCTTCCTAAGCCAATCATCGATGAGAAGAAAGACGACGTCGAGATCAGATTGAGCACCGACACCTCAGGACCCACCTCACCAGGGGAGAAGGACATTCGACTCGGTGATCTAAAGACTGCTGCCGACGGTATTACTGTACTTGTGCCCCAACCTTCCGACGATTCTCACGATCCGCTCAATTGGAGTTGGCTGAAGAAGCACACTGTCTTCCTTGCACTTCTCCCTGGCTGCCTAGGATCGGACTGGATTATCACATATGGAATCACGCTGTTCGTACCTCAAGCAATGGAATGGCACATGACACCACCAGCCGTGGCAAACTCGATCTCTGGTGCTGTTTTCATGCAAGGCCCTGGTGGTCTTCTGGCTGTGTCTCTCTGTCAACGCTACGGTAGAATGCCCGTCCTCTTCTGGTCACAAGTCATCTCTCTTGTTGCCACTATTGGCGCCACATGCGCCACTGGTTACGCTGGTTTTACTGCTGCTCGCACAATCCAAGGCTTTGCTGCCGCACCACCTCAAGTGATCGGTCTGTCTATTATCCACGATATGTTCTTCTTGCATGAGCGTGCTCGAAAGATTAACATCTGGGCTTGTGCTTTCCTCATCGGTCCTTACCTTGGCCCCTTCATTTCTGCCTTCTTGGTCGAGAAGCTGGACTGGCAGGATGTGTTCGCTGTGCTTTGTGGGTTCTATGCCTTTAGTGTTATAGCTATCGTGCTCTTCTTTGACGAGACACTCTACGACCGTGACAACCCGAAGACACGCGCTGGTGGTGTTGGAGGTAGGATCAAGCTGTTGTTGGGCATTACTGGATGGAGAGAGAGTGCTGGAAGGCCGAGTATATGGACTGTCATGTATCATCAGCTTGCCATTGTCTGTAAGCCTTATATCTTGCTCCCGACTTTCGGTTTCACTATGGTAAGTTCCTCAATTTGTATTCACGTTGACGTCCTGAAAACTAACAACAATCACAGTTCATGACGATGTGGACAATCGGCATTGTCTCAACCATCTCCCTACTCATTCTACCACCACCATACCTCTTCTCCGAAACTCACTTCGCTTTACTTTTCTTTGCTCCAATGATCGGCACACTAGCTGCAGAGGCTTGGGGTCACTGGTTCAACGACTTCCTCCTAAAGGGATATCTTAAGAAAACCCCCAACATCGAGGACTACCAACCTGAACATCGTCTTCGCGGAGTCTACCCACCCTGGATTCTTGCTATTGGTGGTCTGATCCTGTTCGGTCAAGCATTCCAACACACTCTATCTTGGGTCGCCGTTGCTTTTGGCTGGGGTATGCTCTGCTTTGGTACACTTGGAACCACAACTGCCGTCTCCGCATACATCCTGGATGTCTTTCCTCACCACGCATCACTTGCATCCGCATGGATTCTGTCTGCTCGTGTGCTTGGTGGTTTCTGTGTCGTTTACTTCCAGACTAAGTGGATTGAGAAGGACGGCCCTGCAGGTGCGTTCGGAGCGCAGGCTGGTATCATGGCTATTGCTATTGCTTCAATTGCTGCTACCCAGTATTGGGGACCTAAGTGGAGGAAACAGTTCCCTGCTCCCGCTCCTGAGAACTAGTTCGGGCTAGAGTTCATTAAGTTGAGGCTGAGATAGTGAGGAGGCTGCCTCAAGGTACAGTGGGTATATGGGAAAGAGATATATACTGTCTTCGTCTTGGAGCTGGCTTCGAGTAATCTGCTTTTCTTGTAATAAGACCAATATTTTCAACTGAGAAGAGTGCAACAGCTTCAGTTATTCAAGGTACTCCCGCAGTCAATCTGAATCTTTCGTAGTCTTGCATCTTCACGAGAGTCAAGGACTTCCCCAACAAATACGTTTCTTCTTTTCTAAGAGCATGTTAAGACTCGGAGCGTCAAAGGTACATCGAAGGAGTATCGTCAAGTACTCATCACGAGATCTTTGTTGAATCTATTGTCCAATACGGCGAGATCTGATGACCTGTTCTTTCTGGTACCACTTTCGTGCTTTACTTTGCGCAGCACAGCACTTCTTACTGGTAGAAATTAAACAAATCCCCATTCGGAAGTCATAGTCGAACAGGAAGTCACAGCCGAGAGACGGGAGCGCTATATCTAGCACGTGTCGACGATCACGATCGTACGTCACACAGAACAAGTCCTTGGCTTTCCAAGCACGGCCTGGAGTCCCAATTGTTCGCAACATGGCGCGAGGGCGAGGGCGGTGGCAGAGCAGAGAGCGAAGAGATTATCTATGCTGGCGCAAGAAGTGACTCACCGCGCGACCTCATCATCGGCCATGCGCTAGATAAAGACCTCCTCCACCTTCACAATCAGGAAAGCAAAGCACTCTCCATGCAATCGTGCGTCGCATACAACAATGAACTCGCTCCTCGGGACAATGATCTCTCGCAACAACGCTAGCAACAAAGAAGCCCGCTCGAGGAACCACTCACGCCGCAGAGAACGACAATCCAAGTCAGACGACATGCCTCGAGACGATTACTACCCAGAAGAAGACTACGATCGGTCTACAGCTCCTCCAACCAACACCGCCCGACCACCTGAACGGATGCAGAATCCCGCTTACGACCCAAACGCTTCCCAGCTCAACCAACAAGAACCAACAGAACCATACCCATACTCAAGCGCTCCTCCTCCACAACAGCCACAGCCCCAATCTCAAGCCCAGCAACAGCCTTATTTCACACCCTACGCCGTGCGACAGCCTTTACCGCGTGGCTCACAATCCTATTCAGACTCTCCATCTAGACCGCCGCCACCACAACATGATCGGTCACACTCCTATGCTGCAGCATCAACCATGCCGGCGCCTGAAGCCGAAGATTATGAGAATTATGGGAAATATGTAGACGCTCCTGCTCCTGCTGTTGCGAGATCTCGCCGAGCATCTTCTGCGTCGGTACATTCGACCTCTGGCACACACCATCATCGTCATCACCCACGGCACGAGCTTGAGCAGGATCACGGATACGAAAGTACGTCGAAGCATTCGAAATCTAAGTCTGGTTCAGTTTCAGGAGGATCAAGAATGGGTTCGAGGCGGACGTCAATGGCAGCGGATGATGATGACAGAAGGCCTACTTATGGCGATACCGTCAACATGGTTGGAAAGGGCATCAAGCAATTGGTGAAAGGACATAAGTGATCACGATAATCACGAGCCTAACTGTACGATTAGGGCATGGGGTTATGATGTTTTGGAATTTTGGTAGTAATTGTGATGAGTTTTACAGCAATGTGCTGACATCTCTTACGACTGTTTCTTATTCTTATCAGCCCGGAGACACCTGGAACATGCGGTTACAATTTCTTAGGTCAATATCAAGTCAAGTTATTACTACTCCTGCTGCTAACTTGTGCTAAGCCTTGCTCGTGTAACGTATCTTGTATCATACGCCTTGCACTTCACTGATCGTCTTGGAAATTACACTGTACACACCTCCAGCTTTAGTGTCCACGCCCTCGATCGGCCCCACATTCGCAGACAAATTCGCGTATGTACCACCACGCTCATAACCATATTGAATTAACGCTGCGCTAAGCGGACAACGCTCGATGCCTGACATCACCGAGCTGAAGAATGCACATAAACGTATTGCAGCGGTCCTGTTTTGGCAAAACAACCAGGGTATGCTCAGCAGTGTGCTAACTATTGACAAGGCAGTGGCGGAGTTAGAAGCTTTTCATTCAACATTCTGAAATCAACCTTTCCAACACACTTCCCACACTCCCATCGCCCACTCAATCATCAACTGCAACCGCATCGTCAAACCCGCCAACAGCCTTTCTGAACCCAGCCTCCCATTCCCAAGCAAACCTCTCCCCACCCATCCCAGCCTGACCCAACCGCTTCAAGATCCAAAGCTCTAAATTTCCAATCTTATCTGCGCCCACATTCTTGCCTGCGACAGGCGTGCCACCAAAGCCAGTCCTCCACATGAAGAAAGCTCTGGCATCAGCAAATCCAGTATCCCATCCGTCAGCATATTTCTTGTGTTCAAATTGAGTGCTGGGAGATTTATCATGCCAGTACTTGACATGAGTCTGGATGTCGGCTGTGCGAAGTCTGTCGCGGATGTTGTCGGCACGGGTTACTTTGGCGTCGATTGTGGATTTTGTGAGGAGCGATTGGGGAGGTGGTGTGATGTTGCCGGCCATGGTTTGTGCTACAAACCCCCAGTCACCTCCAGGCATCCAATCCTGGAAGACAAGATTAGCTATGCTCAAATAATATCTCAATGGTTATTCATTTGAGATGCAACGGTGGGTGATATGGCTTTTCGTCCCACAAGTAAAGGTTGATTGGTGTCAAAAGCATTCTGAAGGCTTCGGATGACCGTTCTAGTGGCTATCTTCCCATGCATATGCTTCAGAGATGTGCCAATGGTTCCGTGTAAAACTTCTCGTAAATTCACCGTGCGAAGACTGCCCATCCATTCTCCCACAGATAGAAAATTGCATGAACTCACCATTTTCAAAGTCCAGAAGAATGACCCACCGGCATGTTTCTGCCATGTCTGGCTCTGAATATTGCCAAATTGCTTCAAGATTGTGTTCCTCGGTGCATTATTCGCTTTGTCCCATGAACTCTGGTCAATAACGCAGCTGTATTCACCAATAATAACTTGTGCAGCGCCGTGGTCGACCACACTGCCAGTAAGCCCATCCATTGCTGAAAGCTTGCTCGGAACGTCAGCGATGAGCTGTTGTGGTGATTTGGCTTTGTCATCATTGGAGAAGCACCAGTAGTTATGTATATCAACGACAACAGGATTTGAGTTGAGGTTGCGAAGAGTGTTGTGAGAACGTGCATATTCCACTGCTCGTCTGAACTCCCAAGCGTCTGAAATGAAAATAGGAAGTGAAGAGTCGACTTGGGAGATAGCTGTAACACAGCGATCGTAGAAAGGATAGAGACCAGGAGCGTTACATGTGGCTTCGTTGCAGAGTTGCAGGCCAATCACATTAGGTCCAACGGCACCAGCTGCGATCTCCTCTGCAATGGCAACAAGACACTTGACGGTGAGGTCGAGAAAGTAGTTGTTCTGCCAGAGTTCTGCTTTACCAGAATTCGTGCCAGAATGATCCTGATCATTTGCGCCACCTGGTAGAGCGTGGAAGTCGATGAGGACACCGATGCCGTGATTGTGAGCTCGTGATATGAGTGTCTTTACAGCTGACCAAGCGTTCGCGTAAATAGAGGAGAACTGATTGAAAGGTGTGTCTTGACAGAAGTCTGGACCGAGCGTGAAATAGCCAATAGGTAGTCGGATTGAAGTGCCTATAATTCATTAGCACTATCCCAAACAACTAATCCAGTATGCTTTTTCTTACAATGAGCAATATTACTCAACCAATTGAGATCAGAGTCCGACACAGCGCCCGCCCAGTGTTGTTCCCAATCCATACGAGTGTGATCCGGTCCATCTCGCATGACTGCAGCTGAGACGGCAGCGAGTTCGGACGAAGCAGCATCTTGAGGATACATCGATGGGTGGATCCACTTCTCGAGAACGAAGCAGGATCCGATATTGACACCATGATGGTATCTGAACCGGTAAATATCTGTCTCGGAGACTGGTGGAAGTCCCATGGTTTTAGCTGGAGTGTGCTCGCTGCGAGGGGATAAGTGAAGGTGTGATGGATGAGCAATGTGAAGAATATGCAAAGGTTGTTAGGGCGAGAGGGATAGGTATTGATGTGTGCAAGAGAATGGTAGCTATGGTGAAGAGGATGCTGTTTAGAATGGTTCCGAATATTGCTCAATTGTGTTCTTGCCTTGCTGATCGCGCAAAATGCTCTTGCCCTTTGAGAAAATGGAATGCTTTTTATCAGCACGACCTCTCCCATAGACTATCTCAACCTCCTTCTGCAGAGGATGTTGAATATCTCCAAAGCCATGACCACGAGATACTTGGTCTTTCTTTTCTCTACACCTATCATGCACCGGAGCTTCATTTGCCACGAACTATTGCTCATCGAGACATTGCACGATGGTCTGCTATAACGGTATGCATCGAGTTACAGGCACTCGGTCTTGCTCAGTAGTCCATGCTACGTGTTTCGAGATCGACTTTATATAGGTTACTGCATCTCAACCTCCATCTCCTGCCGTACATTTTCAGGACTTTTTATTCTCGGCATCATCGTCGATGTCTTAGCTGACAGAGACAAGCCTTGGAGTCCAGCAGCAATCGCAGCAGCACCATTCTTCAGGGCATTCGGCGCTGTCTCAACTGTACCTGCACCAATACTAACATCAGCTGTCTCGACACCAGTCAACGTCGAAGCACCAAGACTTGACGGTACGACCTGTGCTCTTGGTGCATTCATCTCTTCATCCGTTCTACCAAAAGCTTCGGCCCACCACCTTGTCTTCGCAGGGTCTGGGAAAATGAGTCGTTCTTTCCCTGGAACATTGTCGTCAATCGTGGAGTCGTACTGGTCATTCATAAACATGGGCTTTCTTGCAAGGAAGTAGTCCCAGACACTCCTTGTCCTCTCTTGCACTTTCGCATCCATCCTCTGCTTCTCGTTATCGTATAAGAATGTGCCATATTGGCAAGAGTATAGATGGTAGAGAAGGCGTCGGAGGAAGCGCTCATTGAATTCGAATCGTGTTGGGTGTTGGTGGAGGAGTTGCAAGGTCGCGTCAAGGAATTGATGGAAGACTGGACTGGTTTCCTTTACTTTCGTTGCCATCTTATCATCACCTTTGCTTCTACTGATTGAGGCAGAGTTTCTACGCGAGCCTTGAGTGTCTCCATTCTCGTTGTCAGAGTCAACCAATGACTCTCTGCTGTCATTCTTGTGCTTGCCAAAGAAGCCCTTGGCGCTGAGAAGGGCATTCTCAAATGCATTACCACCTGGACGAGAAGCATTAGGATCTGCTAGTATTACTCGACTCCCGCCAATGCGCTCGTTTTCTATCTCAAACCATTTCTCACTGCCTAGGAAGCCAGAACGATGTCTGAACATATGTCCAAAAGATAGCCAATCTTTTTCTACTAGCACTATGAATCCTTCTAGAGTCCTGAAATATGGATCAAGGCAGAGCTGGCTCAAAGCGCTCAGTTGGCTAGTACGATCCCAGCCATCCGAACAGTGTATTAGAACATGCGAATGATGCAGCCCCACTTGTCTCGCGATCAGCGCGACACCGTCTAGCATGTTAGAGATATGCTTCAGCCAGCCGCTCTTGGCGAGCATTTCACGGTTTGGCGGTAATGGAGTGACATCTGATTCTTTCAGTGCATCAACGACTTTGTTTAGTGAGTCGCGCATGACATGAATGTTGTCAATGCCTAGGTATGCCTTAGTTGCGAATCGATAATTGTCCATGTTCTCCGAACCCATGCCAACAGCTTGCATAGCATATGCGTTGACTGTCGGCCTTGCATCAACAATTAGGTTATGTTGTGTGGCACCATACAGACGTGGTGAGTCGCCATCTTCTTCAGATTGAAATGAATCTTCAAGATCCGATGCCTGACTAACTTTCGCAATTGCCTCATCTTGCATGGCTTCTGTAGTCAATGTACTACTTTCTGTAGGGCCCTCTGCAGATGTGAAGCTGGTGCCATCTGTACTCTGCGCAAGGTTGGCTGAATGAGGAGATCGTGGTTTTGAGGTGGAAAAGATTGCCGCAACTAGTTTCTCGTCCTGGGCATTGCGATTCCCGCGGATGCCAACCATGGGCTGTGAGCTGCGTGTGATGGAGCATTGATTGACTGGATGTAAATAAGTCAAGACTGGTATTCGAACACGAGATCTATAAGGACCTGAGTAATTAAGAACGTTGTCAGAGATCGCAGCAGGCACAACCAGGCTTGCGGGGTACGTTGGGGAATACTAGACAGAATGTCAGTCTCACTACCTAGATACGAGCAATTCTTGGAGCATCCACTTCGTAGTTTTCATTCAGTTCTGTAATGCGCCAACCCTTATCTCTGCCTTTCGCCCCAACACCTTGTCTTTTCCATTCTTTCTTAGGGTCATAGACTTTCCAGCCATTTACTTCTTTCTCCGGACCTTGTGCTTGGTAGCTGAAAGCGTACAGTTTCTCGAGTCGACCAATGCGACACGTTAAGTTCTTGATTGTATCATAAACATCGCGTGCTTTATCTTCGCCGAGGAAGTGAAATGCTACAAAGGTAAAGTCACGACATCGTACTCGAATGGAAGGCTGCTGATGGGAGGCTGGATGTGTCGGTCGATATGTGCAGAACGCAATCATGGGGTAGGTGATCCATAGCTCACGCGGTCGCACTGGCGCAGTGGGAGATTGGTCGGAAACAGGTGGGGGGAGATAGCTGAAGATGAGATGGTGCGAGGTGAGGTGGAGCGTCCCTTCTACTCGAATACCTGTCCTCCATAGTGTCACGTCCTCGACCTTTTCTACTTCATCAGGATGCTATGCTCATCTCATTAGAATTGGCATGCCCGCACCTTTGATATCCGTATCTTCTCCATGTTTTCTGAATGCGTGGTGACTTGTGAAAGAGCCTGCAAGCTGTAGAACTAGTGATACTGCTGGGGCGACATGGAAGGCGCAACGAGAGCGAGGATGCTATCACAAGTGAGAAGTCGACAGCATGCCGTTCATCTCAATCTCAATCAGCATCAGCACGTCACTCGCTCATTGATGCTGATAGGGCTGAACATCAACCAAAAGCTTGGCGAGCGGAATGAATCCATGATTTCAATTCGTGTGGGGAGATGATGGCTCACAAACCATCGAAATCTTAGACGACAGCGACCTCTCCAGCCAACGACTTTCCTTTCAATCACCGACCTTCTTCACCTCACACCCCATCACTACCGTCAATATGGCCGCCGTTCAAGCCGGATCTGTGTATGCGAACACCACCAAGGAAAAGCCACTCTACACAAACTAACACGTCCTTCAACAGCTCCAAGCGCAGAAAGTTCGTCGCCGACGGTGTCTTCTACGCCGAACTCAACGAATTCTTCCAACGCGAACTCGCCGAGGAGGGCTACTCTGGCGTCGAAGTCCGCGTTACCCCTACCGTCACCGACATCATCATCCGCGCCACACACACTCAAGAAGTCCTCGGAGAGCAGGGCCGCCGCATTCGCGAGCTCACCTCGCTCATTCAGAAGCGTTTCAAGTTCCCCGAGAACAGCGTGTCGTTGTATGCCGCCAAGGTCCAGAACAGAGGTCTCTCTGCCGTTGCACAATGTGAGAGTTTGAGGTACAAGCTGTTGAACGGTTTGGCTGTCAGGAGAGCCTGCTACGGTGTGTTGAGGTTCATCATGGAGTCTGG
>Ga0160429_1001075_pt1 | contig 16281 bp, 12 predicted proteins | sample SolpanmetagenomR_FD_108199 | JGI IMG/M metagenome (GOLD analysis project Ga0160429, IMG submission 108199) | Solar panel surface microbial communities from Lawrence Berkeley National Laboratory, California, USA - R | ecosystem: Engineered > Built environment > Solar panel > Unclassified ...
CAATAACAAAACTCTTCATAATTACTTCTGTGATCATAACAATTATAATGTCTATGATCATCGGTATCTCCATAATGATAAAGTGTTGTGCTTCTTCCAGATTTTTCTGCGACCAGAAGAAGTATTGTTATATCTGTGACCCTTGTTGATTCCTCTGTTCTTCTTACCGGCAGCAGTCAATCCACGCATCTCTCTGTGTTTATGGACTGGGTTTGCGATCCAGTTGATACGGGCATCACGACGGATAGCCTTGTGTTGAGGATCGACGAGGATGACTTCGAAGTATTTGTAGGTGGAATCTTGGTTGATCCAGTAAGAGTTCAAGACTCTGAGATTGGCGCAACGACGACCGACACGTTCTTCGGCGGTGGAACGAAGGGATCGTTGAGATTTGAGTTGGTTTACTCCCTGGTTGGTTGGTTTACCTTTTACGATATCAGTATATCATCCAAAAGGAAAAATCAATGATGGAGTATTTACCAAAAGTAGCACCCTTTGCAGCCATTCGCTTGCGACCTCCACGACGGACTCTGACTCTGTAAATGACATATCCTTGTTTGGCCTTGTAACCGAGACGACGGGCCTTGTCGGGTCGAGAGGGACGGGAAGCGCGGTGAATGACGTTCAATTGTCGGAGCTAGAAAATTGATGAACTCTCAGCAAATGTTCAACGAGTATCATCAAGACAGGAGTAATGACCAATGTAAAAACACATTGGCGATATTACTCGAGTTTCTGCTCTAGAAATTGACCAAAGAATTTATCGTACCTCCCAGCAACGAACACGAAGGAGAAATCGGAGAACATCCGATTGCTTCTTCTTTTGAAGTTCTTCAACATATTTTAGAGCACCCATCTGTGGTATTTGTCAGTATACGACAACAATCTTTGTCGTAATGAGTACTGCTTACGATGACTTATGGTTGTCGTGGGTATATAATAATTCGTCGACGAAATGAAGATAAGTAATAAAATTTCTAGACAAAGTCGAAACTGACATTTCGTAGAATGTGGGCTGGTCTGTGCGCGAATTTTCGGATCATGGTCTTGGCAGTTTGATCCCCGAGAAAATGTTTCTAATCACGTGGAAATAGTGTTTAATTATGAAGCTAACTTCAAGCTTTGTCTACAACACTAATATCATGGCATTAAATATACAAATACATTTCCCAGGCCATCAAAGAATCAAGTCGAATGAATGATTAGCTTGGTAATGAAAATATAGGATATCTCGATTCTCCCTGCGCAATCTTTGCCGGGTGTAAGGCTGTCACAATTGATCTCCGATCTTTGTTGGAGACTGAGTTCCAATGTAAAGATCCATGTCTGCCAAAATCTGCAGGGGTTTGTGGTTGTAATATTGATGGCATATCATCGTCATATACTCTGACTCTACGCGAGGTTGGAGTTCGAGTATTGAGACGTCGAATCGGTGTACTAGAAGTTGATGAATGAGACTGAGGAAGAGGCGGAAGGCGAGCTGGCATTGCTATTTGTGGACTGAGGTTTGCAAAACATTTCAGAGGACTTGGGGAGAATCTGTTTGAATTTCGATGCGCCGCTCGGGTTCTGCTTCTTATGCGATGTAACATATCGTCCTGAGTTGCATCGTGTCGGAGATCTTGGCCATCCTTTTGGGTAATTGATACTGCTGTGCTATGTTCTACTAACCTGTAGGGAGTAATTGATACTGCTGTGCTATGTTCTTCTACAACGTATGGATTTTGTCTGGCAATTTCTTCAAAGAGGTCTGACCAAAGCAAATTTGGTGTACTGGTAGAACGCCTTTTAATCCTCTCCATATTCTCCTCTTTGAATTTTTCACTGACATGGTGTTGGAGAGTTTGGAGCTGTGTCACAAGCTGGTCAAGTGGTGAGGATGCTCTTGAAATATCGATCATACTCGAAGTGCTGCTTGTAAAATCCTTTTTATCGTTCATCAAGCCAGGTAACGAAGGAGGAGTTTGTATACTGTTGGTTGAACAATGTTGAACAAACTTGGCTGGTAATGATGTGCAACGCGCTCCTCTGGCTCCGACGTATTGATGATTAGTTCTACCAGAAATATCAGGTAAGGATTGATGACTTGGTAATCTTTTTGGCCCGCCGGAGGGCATTGGTGATATGTTTGCTATGTGGGAGGACTTGTGGACTTTGTCATACTCATCATCGAGTTTTGTACTACCATTACCTAGGGTTTGTGTGCTCGCTCGACGTGATCTGGTAGTTGTAAAACTGTTGATAATATTATTTCCCACTTCGTAATGCAAAACACGCTGTAAGGATATTGGTTCCGGGCTTTCTGCTCTCACGGACATACCACATTTTATTGGACTGCTGTCTTCTTTGAGAAGATGATAGAGACGGGTTTTTGTTGAGGACGCCTGGAGGTCCTTACATAATTGTCGATACCTGTAATCATCCATATCTTCACGACAGAGGGCAATGGATGTCGGTTGACGTCGTAACATGGTTAGATTTGACGATGATGGACGGCAACACTCAAGCTTAGATCACCGTCAGAGCACGAGACATAGCAGTAGTTATCAATCAAAAGAGGCAGTTACGATTCAATGTCGTGTCTCAAACAGAGAAGGCATAAATTAGATTTAGTCAATGTAGCAGTCAACTTCATGCTAATCAAAACACATATCAATTCACTGCACAGCTCAGATTAATGACGTTGTAAATTGTTTGTGCATATAGTGATATCAAGCCATGTAATAGCGGTAGTATCGCTCAGTAGTAAAAAGGAATAACAATTTGTGACAATTGATTTTTAACATTAAAAAATGTGTTGCAATTAAATCCGCTTCGTAATTCCACGACGTCTAAACCAATACAATTCGAGCACTGACATATCCCTCCTGTTGCTATCAGTTGATTTGCGATCCTAGACAATGCCCTGCAAATAGTATTGGCTCGACCGCAACTCTGCTCCATGTCAACCATGACCGAGTCTCGTTCGAGTTATCGCTTTATTTTAAACAACAAAACTGGAAAGAATACCTCGTAAAACTATTCCCAAAGCACAAGTTCTGTCAAGTCTTTCCTGTCCCCTGAATCGTAATCATGAATGGAGATCTGAGTCTGACAGATGTACATGGCGGTCTGCGAATTGCCAATCCGGATGAAAATATATCTCCACTTAGTCCGTCAACGACGACATCGCCAGTAAACGAGCAAAGAAGAAGTTCAGTCGCAGGATATGTCAATGAGGAAGTCGCTGATTCCAGACCTCAGCGCATAGCGCCTCAATATATTCCAAGAGATGTAGCTAGACCATTGTCGCCATCTGCTGAAAGATTTACGTATTCGACTCGAGATTCTTCAAGTCGCGGAGCATCTCCCCTCGGAAGTCCTTACTTTACAACCGCCGCATCTAATGCACCAAATGAGTATGAAAATATACGAAGAGGATCAACAAGAGAAAGGAGGCCGTTTTCAGCAATCTACAATCACCCAAACAATTCAGGAAGTTCAGAAATGATATATCCGGGCAGTTATCGATATGACAGAGATTTATCTGTTGAACGACAACAACCTGGTCTATCTAGAAGTGCTTCTAGGAGTGCATCCCATCCTTTAGAAAGACCTAACACTTCTCGAAGAGTCTCACAAATGGATCAATATAGACAAGGTCAAATAATCAATCAGAATCGATCCAAAGTTAATGATATACCAGTACGAAGAAGCTCAAGCAGGATGAAAGATGGAATATCAGGGTCTAATACACAACAGACGATGAATGGCGCTTATAATTCCGGCTTAGAAAGTGTGATTCCATCGAGTAGTGAAGAATGGAAGGAGAAGGGAGCCGCTGTCATAACGAGGCAAGAGACGGATGCAAATGGCAATATTGTACAAAGAACGACTAAAAAAGGAGTAAAAGACTTTCATTTTGGACGGACTCTTGGTGAAGGATCATATAGCACAGTTTTAGCAGCAACAGATAAACAAACAGGGAAAGAATATGCAATAAAAGTGTTGGACAAGAAACATATCATCAAGGAGAAAAAAGTCAAATATGTCAATATCGAAAAAGATACATTAAATAGATTGACGGATCATCCAGGAATTGTACGATTATACTACACATTTCAAGATGAAAGATCTCTATATTTTGTTCTTGATCTTGCAACAGGCGGAGAGTTACTTGGCGTTCTCAAAAAGACTGGAACATTCGACAAAGAATGTAGTCGTTATTATGCCGCTCAAATACTTGATTCTATAGCGTATATGCATTCTCGAGGTATCATTCATCGAGATTTGAAGCCAGAAAACGTTCTTCTTGACCGTGATATGCATACAAAGATTACTGACTTTGGTACGGCAAAGATTTTAAATTTAAGTTTGGATAATAAAACGGAAGAGTCATCTGGTAATGTTATGGACGGGGCGGATATAGATCGAGCGACATCATTCGTTGGAACGGCAGAGTACGTCAGTCCTGAATTACTGACAGATAAGAATGCATGTAAAGCGAGTGATTTATGGGCATTTGGCTGTATATTATACCAACTTATGGCAGGACGGCCTCCATTCAAAGCTGCAAATGAGTATTTGACTTTTCAAAAGATTGTAGCTCTTGAATATAAGATACCGGATGGGTTTCCGGAAGATGCAAAGGATCTTGTCCAGCGATTACTTGTACTAGATCCTGCTGATCGACTACCGATAGATCAAATAAGATCACATGCTTTTTTCTCTGATATAAAATGGGGAAGAGGTTTATGGAGGACAAAAGCACCAAAATTACAGCCATATGTAGCTCCCTCACAACCTCCAATAAATCTGAACAATTCTACAGCGTCTACTAATACTCAACCAGCGACGGGCTCCACATTCTCACCTGTTATATTACCATCTGTAACAACTGTCGTTCGTCCAAATCTTAGATCTGTCACAGAATTATCACCTCCATCACAACTTGACATTGATTGGGCGTCTATTTTAACTCGACCAAACGAACGGATATTAAAAATGGGAAATTTACTCGTCACAGGCACATCAGCATCACAAAATCCAGCACAAACGCCTACTACTAATGATAATACTAATGTATTCTCTAGACTCTTTGGAGGAGGTAGTAACAAGAGAAAAGAAAGACTAGTCATGATTACATCTACAGCAAGACTTATTGTAGTTGCAGTTGGAGGAGAAGACAAGAAAATCAAACAAGAATTTTCATTAATTGGACATGGAATTTCATGTAAAGACTATCAAGATTCACGAGGTCTGACTGCGTTTTGCATCGAAACTGTACGTGTTTTCTATGAACTTTTTCGATTATATTCAACTGACAATTGATGAATGTAGCGTGATAGATTTCATACCTTTGAAGATCCATGTGGAAACACCTCTGATCCTGAAGGAACGAAACATTCTACTGCCGAATGGATGGAAGTCTTTGATAGAGCCAAACAAATGGCAACTTCTACTTCTATTCTACAATCACAACAAAACTCTCCTTCTGATACCGGTATGATTTCTCCTTCTGAACAGGGTAAATTACGAAAATCATCCGTATCTGACATGATTCACAATTCCGTACAGACAAGTGGTAGTGGAATAAATGACATGGAAGACTTGTCAAAAATTGAAGATAATTTAAATAATAATGTTAATGAAGGAGATGTCAAAGATGTTGTAAAGAGAAAGAATCGATTTTCAAAAAGATTATCGAGGAGTGGATTAGCTGCTGTCTTTTGATGCGGATTTGTTTATATATCCATCATATTGTTTTTGATTTCAACCATTTAAGGCATGTTTTTGATAAATGGTATATTCATGTTACAACTATGACTATAGCGATACAATTATTTCAAAATAAATCTAGGTATTAATTAATCAATTCAATTGATTTGTTCATATTTATTGTCATTTATAAGAGAGATCCACGTTTTACTCAGGACTAATCACATACATTCACACTACTATAATAATATACTTTTACTTTTCCAAGAAAACACATCAAAACCATAACACGGTCCTTTATGAGGCTATTTACTTTGATTAAACTTTTGTCTCTTTTCAGACCAATACCTCCAACTCTTTCCTATCCCAGCCGTAAATACTCCTTTTATACTCTGACTCGTACTCGGCCAACTGATTGTCTTTCTCACGCAATCTTCCAAAACCCGTTTGATATTCTTATCCACTGCAATTTCTCTTTCAAAAGCTCCTCCCGTTCGTTTTCCAAAATGCGCCGCTTCGACCTTTCCACTCCCTACATGGTCGTGGTCAAAAGAGAGTTCTTCGTCTTTACATTGTTGCATCACGGTGTCGAATTCAGACGGAGACGGAGAGAGTTTCGTCCTGTAAGCGAGGTAGATTTTTCTTCGAAACGCGGGGGGAAGACGACGAATCATATTCGCTCTGCGTTGCGGAGTCATGTCTTGTTGTATCCTGAACCCTGAGAGAGAATGTCCTGAAATGTCAGATAATTTTCCGTCGAGGCTGGTGCGAGCCATGACTTCTTCCATTTGCCAATCTACATCTTTCGGCACGTGAGGATCGTCAAAGGAAACGCTAGGCAAGGCCTCGATCAAAGGGACGTAGAGTTGGCGGAAATTAGGGAGTTGGTTTTCTACGATATTGCGGATTTTAGAAGACGATTCGGAACCATAAGTCATTCGAGGGTCGCCCATGTATGAAAGTGAAGTGATTGTGGAATAAAGTTGGTTCTCGGAAAATGTTTCGGGAAGCATTAGGAGAGCGAGACGGACGGCGGAGATGAGATTGATTTGGTTGGCTAATCTGACGCGTGGATCGTCTCGGAGGATCTTGACGGGTTTTTGTAATCGTCCTGCTAGGTAAAGTGTTTGCCATTCGGATAAATCTTGGCAGATTGTAGAGAGATTGACAACTCCATATTTAATCATTACGCCATTGACGGTTATGTATGGGTTGAAATAGACTCCTGAGCCAATGGCGTCTTGTATTTTGGCGACAGAATAGGAACCTAAATTACGAAGACCGGAATAATGATCGGGATGCTGTTGTAAATTTAAAGAATGCCAATGTTGAGTATATGATACACCAAATATAAAATCAATCATCTTTGACCCATTTCTTTGCCATTTTGTTACGGCTTCGGGTGGATTTGGATGTGGTGAAAGTGAAGATGAAGTTAATGATTTATTACCGGATTGAGAGAAAACTCCACTTCCATACGCAAATGCATATCTAATTGGTGCTTTGAACTGCCATAGAATCTGTCGCAATACTTCTTTAAAATCCCCGGCGATTCGTATATGCTGATTTGTACCAAATGAAGGATGTGGAAGTTGTGAAAAGTTTGTGATTCCAAAATCAGGATGATCTTCCCAAATAGTTGTTTCTGCCTTTTCTGAACCGCTTGTCTTTACCTCTACATTTGTCTTGTCTTTTGTATCTTCCGCATTCCCCCCCTTTTCAGGTTTATCTACTTTATCCTTTTTCGGTCGAAACGTCTCCCCGGTGGAGTACGCACGGATTTCTATGCGATTGTGGCCGAACTTTGGATTTGAAATCTGATTATAGAGTGACTTGGTAGAATTATGTATTCTATATGGTCGCAAACCCTATTGCATCGTCAATTGGAAGTCGGAATAGCTCAAAAGCATCTTACTGACGTTATGAAATAAAGATAACATGCTGTCGCAATCAATTGTAGGCCTATCCCGCCTCGAATGATAACAGACTTGTGAGCAAGTTCATCCTTTCATGTCTAGACCCGCTCACAAATTGGATAGTAATCAAGTTGACAAGATCCGACCGGAATTGTCGCGATCAAGTCAGAGCATAAAATATTCCTACAGGTCATCAATTATGACGTAGTTGGGAGTAAAATCATCTCCCATGTTTCAGCCGGAGATCCTCCGAGTAGTTATTCCGGGGGTAAATCTTTGTTATGTTTTGTTTACTTGCACTAATGCGGAGTAACGCGCCAAAAATATGACCTAGATTAACTACAACCGCAAGTCAATAACGAGTGCTGTTGGACAATCTGTCCGTCAATTATAATGGCCGCACACGTTCGATACGTTAGATGCGATGAACGTATAGCGTCTTTCGAGCGAAATCCTTCATGGAAATGGCCTCATGCGACTCCAACTACCGAAAGGGTAAATCAATCAATCAACCAATAAATAACGAAAGATTAGTCTAACACCCGTCCTTAGATGGCAAGAGCCGGTTTCTTCTTCAATCCTAGACAAGGATTTCCTGACAATGTTACATGCTTCCATTGCGATCAACATTTTGATGGATGGGAACCCAAAGATGATCCACTTGCAGAACATCTCGGTCATTTGTCCTCTTGTGAATTCGCCATCGCAGTCGATGCGGGGAAGAATATAAGAGATGAAGACCCAATGTCGGAGAAATTATACAACGCTCGATTGGCAACATTCAAAGCTTCTTGGCCACATGAAGATAAAAAGGGATGGAAATGCAAGAGTAAAAAAATGGCAGAGGCGGGCTGGTGTCATGATCCGGGCTTGGAGACTGATGATGGAGCGACTTGCTTTTATTGTGCTATTTCTCTGGATGGATGGGAACGTAAAGATGATCCAATGTTTGTGATGAACATATCTAGAGACAAAGACGATGATAACTGACAGTGACCAGAGTCGAACATCAGAAACGTACAACCCAATGCGAATTCTTTACGCTTCTTGATTGCTATGCTGGCGAACGAAAAAAGAAACCAAGGGCAAGAGGATCTTCGATGGCTAACAGAAATAGAAATTCGACGGCTTCGGTTCTATCTGTGTATTCTGAAGCGCCATCGCTTCTTTCCTTGGGTGATTTGGGAATGGAGATTGATGGAGATACAATGTTGAGCACAATTGGAAAGGAAGCTGAAGCACAATCTCGCAACAATAAAAAAGGAACAAAAGGCAAAAAAGGTACTAAAAAGGCTGTCGAAGTTGTAGATGAGACGATTGATGAATCACGAGCTGTATATCAATCTATCCTAGAACACGCAGAAATGTCTGAAATTGTGGTAGCCTCGTCTACAACCAATTCAAAAGCCACAGCAAAAAAGACAAGAGCCAAAAAAGGCCAAGTCTCTGTCATTCACGAAGAAACAGTCCTTAACGAGATACAAGCTGCAAATCCCGAGGAATCGTCAATGCTCAAAACTAAGCCTGTTCGTGGTAAGAAACGAACGAGTGATGGAAAGCTCAAATTGATAGAAGACGACCAAAAGAATTCACCACAAGAGTCGGTAATGGAGTTTGAAGAAAGTTCAAAACCAAAAGCAACAAGGTCTAGAAAGAAAAAAGTCGAGGTGGATGATTCTTGTGTAGATTTCAATGATACATTGGTGCCTGTCAAATCGACAATGACACAAGTCGAGGCTCTTGATGCTGCTGAGACGGTGCAACGAGAAGCGTCGCCCGCTTTCGAAGATGTGGATGAAGCATCGAATAACAATCAAGCTCCAGAAGCCGAGACAAGCAAACCTGCAAAACCCGTCAAAAAGACCAAGGCCGCAGTCACAAAAGCGAAACCTGGGCGTAAGGCTACAAAACAAGCCGCTCCAGAGCAGAAAGAAACACAACCAATTTCACAACTCGAGGATATAAATGAGAATATGGTTGTTCATAACGAATTGCCAGTGCAGCGACGAGTAGAAGTTGATATACAAACTCGGGCTGATAGAGGACTTGATCGTGACAATTCTGATACCGAAAATGTTCCGCCAGTCGGGGTTTCTGTTCTACCCGGAAAGCAAAAGCCGAAACAAGATAATACTCTCACAACGACAATTAAAATACCAGTGGCCACTGGAACACCTCAAAGGTCGCCAACCAAAGATTTACCACAACAATTGACCCAAATAACGAGCACTTCTACATGGTCTCCAATCAAACTCGAAACGATATTTCTACCTACCTCTGACAATGAAACTATTGAAAGCGGCAATGCTAACTTGCTGGACAAGCTTGCTATGGCTAATAGTCGATTGTCAAGCCCAGAAAAGGGCATGACCGTCGAACAATGGCTAAGACATCAAGCATCAAAGTACGAAGATAGACTGAAACATGAATGCGAGAAGATGGTTTGGGAGTTTGAGCGTCAAGGATCATTAGCTCTTAAAGTTGCTGAAAACATTATTGTGAGCAAATAATTGGTCAACACCGGTATATGACCTGTATGAATGGTGGGGTTTATTGAATGTATTTTTTGTATCATCTATAGCTTATTATTGCATAGCGAATTCTTCTGTCTACATCGTACATCATCTTTCTACTACCGCCACGCCACTATATGTGATTATGACGACGTCACCTACGATATGATTCGGCAAGACTTGCCATATATTTCCCCGCAATTTGAAACATGTATGTAATAGTAGATAATGATCACTTCACTTATCAATGTATACATCACTATACACTCCGTGAAAAGAAGGTTATGGCATCAAAGGCTGACATTGTAGCTTCCTTCATAGGAGATGCTCCCCCGGGACAGGTATTGTCAACCATAAGTACCATATATGGGTTGCTAGTAGCTGAATCATAAATTCTAGCTTTCAAATATACTCGACGGTAATTGGGATCTGTCAATTGCTAGAAATATCCGAAATCTGATGAATGTCCTCGTTAGACATAAAAGCACTAACGCCGAACGATCCACAATTGGTTCAAGGTCTTTCATCTGCCTTTCGAAAGTACAATGAAGAACAATTTGCCGTTGCGGAACTGCCGGAAACACAAGATCCAGTTTGTCATTTTCAAGCAGGATAAGTAATGGATTTTCAAGCTAATAGCAGTGGATTATAGGTTATAATATGTAGTCATAACTCACTTGATCCTCTCACATCCGATTCTTCTTCATCGACATACTACGATCCTCTAACTTCAAAAGCATTCACTTATGATCACACCACACAATCAGTCATAATAAACTCGATCAAATCTCACAATGCCTCAGTTGCAAATCAAAACTTACTCACTATATTATCCACAACTCTGCAAACCTATACAAAAGAACATCAACCAGCGTCGTTATCTTCACGGGCTGTAGGAGTTTTCCCATCATCCTCCTTTTCAACTTCCGGACAGACAGATGATATAGTTCTATTGACAGTATCAAATCGCTACTCGCTTGCCAACTTCTGGTCTGGTCGATGGAGATCATCATATACCTTTTCTCCTTCGACAGCAACTGTAAAAGGTTGGATCAAAGTAGATGTTCATTATTTCGAAGATGGAAACGTGAGAATGACGACTAGAAAAGACGTAGAGTTTAGTGTCGCAGGAGATAAAGATAAAGATGAGAAACAAATCTTAGCGGAGAAGATCGTCAAAGGTATCGCATTAGAAGAGAAGAAATATCAAGAGGAAGTGTACAAGACTTTGACGAGGCTAAATGAAGATATATTCAAGGGACTGAGGCGACAGTTGCCCGTGACGAGACAGAGAGTTGATTGGGCCAAAGTGGGAGGATATAGAGTAGGTTCTATCATATATAAAAATAAATGCATAGATACTAACGTACATAATCTACAGGTTGGACAAGATATCGGCGGCAGTAGCTCTCACAAGCGGTAAAACATGTCCATATATTCATTTCATAGCTATCACTATTGCAGATGGATTGGTCTCAGAGTGTTCCGTCATTCGGGCCGATACGCTTTGCAGCCTATCATTGAAATACACCCGCCTGATATCATCCAAGGGACTGTCTCAAGTAAGGCACAATCATTGCAAGTACAACAATCTCATGCACATCTTCTATTCTATTTCATGTACGTCATTTCCCCTAGTGCCTCGGACCCATTAATTTAAAATTTCGCCGAGATCATCAAGAAACTACAATTAGGTTCGCCGGGCTACAGCTTCGCTATAGATCCATCAATATTTTGAAACATGACATGTGCTTAAAGGCCCGATTTTGAACTCTATACGATTATAGAGTTTATAAATGCACTCAGCCTTGTCTAAAAATAACAAATTGATAATAAGCTTTGCCATTTATTGTCCATTACTAATTACTAGCGAAGGGTTTGACAAATACTACAAAGGTATTTGACACGTTAGTCGATTTCATTTTGTATTAGATCATGGAGTACTAAAGTCACTGAGGTTCTAGATTACTATACTGATGAAGTACAAGAAACACCCTTACATGCAATAGCAATGGTATCGCCAAGGGTCAGAAGCTTTTGACATCTGCTCAAGACCGTCGCGCGCCCTCGGCGTGATTAGAAACAAAAGAGCCTAAACTTGTTTCGTCCGCAAACTCGAATTATTTTTGACGAGAATATTATGCTTTTTGATATAAAGTTTCGCGGAGGACGGATTTGATGGTGAGCTTTTCAGAACAACTATGGCCAAGGCTGCAAGTCTGATATGTGAGAATTCCTACTTAAGTATCGTCGATTTCCCTCTTCTTTCATAAGACTCACACATACCTTGTTGATTTCTTCCTTGACTTTTAGCTCGAGATTATACCTTAGATAAGCAGGATGGCGGATAGAACTACCGAACCGCATCTTCCAAGACGTGGTAAGTCTGCCCATTACCCATTCTGTCGACCACGTCAGAACTAAGTATTTTATAGTCCTCAAAATCCCTTACGATCTCGTAATTTCGGCTCTCCGCGGCGCTATGAGATCTCATGCTCTTGAGGCAGAGTCTAATCGAGTGTACGATTTTTGGGTTATGAAGGAAGCAAATTGGGCCACGAACGAGAAAGAGTACAACAAATCGCAGAATCGGTCCATCAGGATTCATTCTAATGATGAAGCGTCTTTGGAATCCAAAATTGGAGAGGAGGTTTTACGTGAAGCTGACTGTATTCTTCGCCTTCTGGATTTTTCCGAGGAAAATCCAAAAATCCATAATACGCTGATGACAAGAGAACGAGATTTTGAAGGAACCGTCGGTAGAATCATATCAGATCATTACATGCCATATGGCGGGACAGTTGGGCGCATAAAATTGCCATTGAATCTTACTTTGGAATTTGGTGATGAGTACAACAATACTGGGTTTATACGTCCTATGCCACGGAAAGATGCCGAATCTGAATTGCAAGAGCCAAACCCCCTCTAGTCGACCGGGTCAACAGCTATGACAACTAAATCTGTAGTCGGAAGCAAAGCAACGGCATTGAGAGATCTCTTCAAAAGAAACAAAAATAACCAACATCCTGAATAAGTCGCTCACATGTATCTTTATTTATAATCTCATGCTTATAGCTTTGCTGGTATTCCTATTACTATACTCGATACAAGTACATTTGCATAACATTGATAAATCCCCTTTTGTGTACTTTCATAATCATTGCAACGTATTACATATATACTTTCTCAAGCAGTTCTTCTAACTATAAACATTCCCACCTCTACTCCTTCTATCGGTTCTCTTCCCTTTTCATACGGTCTAGTAGCCACACCGTCTAGGATTCCATGTATCAGACTCGTCGGCGTAAAACCCGACTGCTCAGCCATACTCAACCCACTTCCTCTGGTCGCCGAACCGCCAAAATATCTCATTACCGTATCTTTAACCCTCGTCTTTTCCTGCTTGATCCACCATTTATCAGCCCATATGCCCCTTTCTAACTTTACTTTATACGTCGTGGCTAGTTCTAAAACGTAGTTCGCTTTACGAGCCTGGAAGAGACTAGATACCGTATTGGAAGTGCTGAGTTCTTTACATAATCCAACGAGACCGGCTTGGAGGTCTTGGAACGATAGCATGGATTCTACGGCTGGACTCGAACCGAGTTGGGAGGCAAGGTCGTAGGGTAATTGATGGATCGTCTGCATTGATCTGAGAAGAGGATCGAGGACCGGACCGAGATATTGTCTAGAGAAGACCTCGGCACCTGTTTTTGTAGGGTAAATAAAGAGTAGAGAACCGTTGTCGGGGGATAATTCTAGTAAACGATCGACGAGGAGGGAGCGACCGTCTATTTTGAACATTTCGGAGAATTCCTTTGTGTTTGACGGCGGGATATAACGTTCCAAAACAGAGACGGAAATTGTAGCAGGCGGGACAATGGGATGTGGTGTTTTGGGCATCGAGGTGAGATTGTCTTGATAGTCAAGTACGGGAACGGCGCTGTCAAATGTTTTGGAAGTGAAATAATCATTCCCATCGAGTGGTAGACCGGGTGTATTGGGAGGTGAAGTTGGCAAGTCTCCCATGTTGAATCGTCCTGGAACTGCGTGAAAGACATTTATCCAACAAAGAGGACTGCTCGGAGTATCGGTTTGTAAAGAATTTATGAGAAAAGGAAAGGCAAAGCCTGTGGGGGACGGACATGGTAGTGCATGGGACAAGACTCGTATGGGATTCGTTTTGACTTCTGCTGTTCGTAAATTCGTTACTACAAACAACAAGAGAAGTTAGTCATCGTTGAGAATATATTACGACTGGAAAACATACATATCATAGTTGCGGCATCATCCAACCATATCGATCTCGCTTGATCAGACCTCGTACGTTGTACTTGAAATCTAGGTAGATTTGTAGAGGTTGTAGGTGCATGTATTTCTAAAGGTGTATTGGAAGCTGAAGACAGAGTTGTAGGAGCAATAGGAGTTGATTGTCTTTCATCATTCATCTGTACTATATCATCGTCACCAAGTTTCCTAGCCAAAGAGTCCCATAATATTTCCGGTCCGTCTTCTGGAGGTGTAATCGTCTCAAAACTATGCATTTTTTGTTGAATAGATGAAGATATTACATTGGGAGTTCCTAAAGAAGAAGCTCTGATCGTTCGTGCTCCTACAGGAAGGGGTGATACAACAGGAAGAAGATATTTCATGTTTGCAGCCACATCTACAGGCACAGCATCTGATGATATTTGTCGTAAAGGTGACATTCGTGATGTTGGAGCGACTTGTCCATGAGGTCGATCTGGATGTGGATTCGCTATACCCAAAGTCTCGAAAGATGGTAATCGTAACCCAGTTGCAGCATTAAATTTTGTTGTGGGTGTTTCTATTGGAAAAGTCGGGGCTACAATAGGCGCAACAGGAGCAACATTTGTCCCCACCAATGAATCCATCGAAGGTAATGGCATATTCTCGAGCGGTGGTGTCGTTACAGGTTCTTCAAAGGACAAGACTTGTGGTAAGGGTCCTGATAATATATCTTCCAAGGGATCGGTTAGGTTTTGTGAAGGAAGAGGTGTTATAGTCCGAAAACTATCAGCCCTTTCAAGCGACATTGGCGCATTTAATTCGCATCTTCGTATCCTTTCAAGCGCAGCATCTGAACGCCCTACAGCACTTGAACCCGCATACTGCGGCATCTGGGGTTGTCAATTTGTAAGTGAGACAAGGAAGTTTTGGGTGGTCGGCGGTCAACAGAAAAATGTCCGACTATGCTAATTTTGGTTCAGGTCAAGCCACAGAATCGATAACGCGCCGAATTCGACCAATCAGAAAACGTTGATCCGAACAGACAATGAAGGCTTGATACGATAAGCTATTCCGAGATCCCTGCGTATTTCGACTGAGCTGAGCGAGTGAATGATCGAGAGTGATGAAAAGAGTGTTAAAGACGATACTATACAAACAACCAAGATTCCTGCAAAGACAGAAACGAAACTGATCGACAAGTGTAAAAAGCAGATAAAAATATCAAATTAAACTCGGCTCTACCAAATGTGCAAACCCCCCCTGGTTCCAAGTTTTGGTCGAAAAGCCGTTTTGCCGAACTCTGGCCGGCAAATAAGGTTGTTCTAGAATGCGGCTCAACTACTTCTGACCCCATAATAATAAAAGCCTATACCGTGATAAAATACAATTTCTGCTTGGGAAAAGTGCTGTCATGTCTTGGCGTATTCTGTAGTACAGTCGTCGTGCAGTCTATGATTTGCGTTATGAGCTCAAAATCTACCCTCGAATTGCAGAGAATACTCTATGACTGGCGACTTATTTAGTACGAGCCGAAGATCTACACACTAAGATGACCTTGACGAAATCACAAAAATTACACAATCTACACTTTATTATGACATGTCCTAACCTTTTCGATAATGACAATGGATGTTTGATTAATGTAAAGTATACAATCTGTGATAGTAAAATTGCTAGCTCATACAAGTATATCACTCGCTGCACCTTGAGAGGCATAAAATCAAGCTCATCTATCACTTGACATTGAAGAAACTGAAAAGGCCGGTCCGTCAAGCGTTTCAAGTATGAATCGCTCGAGTTCAAATCTACGTACTGTACGTATATATCTTGAATAATGAGCATTATTGTTGGCTGGAGCATAAAACGTTAAAATACGTTTGAACGGGTAACGGTTGACTTCTAAG
>Ga0160429_1001076_pt1 | contig 16279 bp, 14 predicted proteins | sample SolpanmetagenomR_FD_108199 | JGI IMG/M metagenome (GOLD analysis project Ga0160429, IMG submission 108199) | Solar panel surface microbial communities from Lawrence Berkeley National Laboratory, California, USA - R | ecosystem: Engineered > Built environment > Solar panel > Unclassified ...
GCTACCATCGCCTTCGGCATGGGCATCGACAAGAGCAACGTGCGCTGGGTGATGCACTACAACCTGCCCAAAAACATCGAGGGCTACTACCAGGAAATCGGCCGCGCCGGCCGCGACGGCGGCCCCGCCACGGCCCTGCTGTTCTATAGCTTCGCCGACGTGATGTCGATGCGCGAAATGGTGACCAAAGACGTGCCCCAGCGCCAAGCCCAGCTCAACACCGCCAAGCTGGAACGCATGCAGCAGTTTGCCGAAGCCGCCAGCTGTCGCCGCCGCATCTTGCTGCATTATTTCTCGGAGGATTTGGGCCGCGACTGCGGCAACTGCGACATCTGCCGCAACCCGCCCACCACCTTCGACGGCACCCTGCTGGCCCAGAAGGCGCTTTCGGGCAGTGCTCGCACCCAGCAGCGGGTAGCTATTAATTTACTGATTGATATTCTGCGTGGTATGCGCAACCAGGCCGTGCTGCAAGGTGGCTACGACCAGCTCAAAACCTACGGTGCCGGCCAGGATTTGCCCTACCTCGATTGGTACAGCTACATCCACCAGATGCTGAACGACGGCCTGTTCTACATCGCCTACGAGGAAGGCTACGCCCTCAAAATCACCGAGCGCGGCCAGCAGGTGCTGAAGGGCCAGCTGCCGGTGTCACTTAAGAAATTCCAGGTGGCCGAAAAGGCCGAGAAGCAGACCCGCGCTAGCAAAAAAGCGGCTGCAGAAGCCGCCGTGGCCGGGGCCGGCTCGCCCGAGGCCAAGCTCTTCGAGCGCCTGCGCCAGCTGCGCAAGCGCATTGCCGACGAGCAGGGGGTGCCGCCCTACGTGGTGTTTACCGACACCACGCTGCAAGAAATGGCCCGCGAGCAGCCCACTAGTCGCATTGCCATGCTCTCGGTATCGGGCGTGGGCATGAAGAAATTCGAAACCTACGGCGAGGTGTTCATGGAGGCCATTTTGCAGCACGGCCCCGCCCGGCCCGTGCCCGCCGCCGATGAGGCCGACGACCTGCCCAACGTGCCACCCTTCGCCGACGACTTCGCGCCTAAAAAGGAGAAAGCCGCCCCCGTAAAAGGCGCCGCCGAAGACGCCACCCTGGAGCTGCACCGCCAGGGCCTCAGCCTGCCCCAACTGGTGCAGCAGCGCGGGCTGGCCCTGAGCACCATCCAGGGCCACCTCGAGCGGGCCTACGCCAAGGGCCAGGACCTGCGCCTGCACGAGTTTCTGAGCGATTCGGACCTGGCGGCCATCGCTGCTGCCCGCGCCCAGCTCGGCCCCGGCGCGGGCCTACGCGACCTCTTCGACCACCTGCGCGAGAAATACGACTACTTTCAGCTGCGGCTGGCGGGCATCCGGGCGCAGCGCGGGCGGTAGGGGAAGATTAGCCGTTAGTTGCATGCGAGCGGGCGAACGGCATTGCTGCTATTCGTCCGCTCGCGTTAGCTCCGACTAGGCGCCTTCGGCATCGGTTGTTTCGGCCGAGGGTACCCACTCATCATAGTTGCGCTTCAGCCCCCACAAGGTAGCCAGCAGCCCTACCGATAGAACAATGCCGGCCACGACGCCATAAATCAGGAATAAGCCAAACGCCACGATTATCAAGTAGATGCGCAGGCCCACCTTCTTGTATTCGTCCCTGTACAGCTTATACCCGGCCAACTGAAATCCTAAGAAACCGGCCCACAGTAGCAGAACCCACGAGATGGCGCCGAGCAAAAACAGGCCGCTGTACTGCATAGCCAGGATGCTTAGGGCCAGCCCACAAGCCGACAAAAGCATAGCAATAATGGCGGCGGCGCGCAAGGTAAAAGGTGTGTACATGCTACAAATGGTAAATTGCCAGGACAATATACTGAGGCGTGCGTTGGTTGCGGCCGGCGGCTTTCCAAATGTTGCGCAAACTTCTCTTCTGCTTCGCCACCCTGCTCATCGCCGCCTTCGCGGCTCTGATGCTCACCAAGACGCTGCCCTACTACACCTTCGAGAAGGGCATTCACTTCCTCACCACCAAGAGCGACGAAACCAACGACAACCCGTGGTTCCGGCTAGGATTTTACGTGCACATTACCACGAGCCTGGTGGTGCTGGTGCTGGGCCTGCTGCAGTGGCTGCCCGTGGGGGCTAGCCGCGGGCGGCGGCTGCACCGCTGGCTGGGCTACGGCTACGTGGTCGGCATCCTGGGGCTGGCGGCGCCGTCGGGCCTGGTGCTGGCGCGCTTTGCCAATGGCGGGCTGGTGGCGCAGGTAGGCTTCTCGCTGCAATGCGTGGTGTGGTGGGGCACGACTTGGCTAGCCTACCGGGCGGCGCGGCAGCGGCAGTGGCCCCGGCACGTGCAGTGGCAGGTGCGCTCCTACGCCGTCACGCTGGCCGCGCTGGTCCTGCGCGGCGAGAGCTACCTCATGTTCTACGCCCTGCATACCAAGCCGATAGAAACGTACCTCACCGTAACCTGGCTTTCGTGGGTGGGCAATTTAATTGTGGCCGAAGTGCTGCTGGAGCTGGGGCTGGGCCGGTATTTTTTGCGGGAAATAATGAAGCGATTGCAGCCTAATTTGGCGGCATGAAAAAACTATACGGCCTCAGCATATTGATTGTAAGTGCTAGCGCCTGCCAGCAGCAGCCGGCGGCCCAGGCCGGGCCAGGAGTGGTGGCCGGCGCCACCGTAGCGCCGACTCCAGCGCATGCCACGCGGCCAGCGGTGGGCGCTGCCCCGGAAATGGCGGCGCCCACTGCCTCCACTAACTCCTTACCCGGGCGCCGGGCGCCCGCCATTATCTTGCAGCGCTACGATTTGTCAGCACTATGGCAGGGGGAGTTTGATACCGAGCCAGCCCTAGGGCCAAGCCCGATGGATGGCTTTTTTGGCACTGATTATCGTCGGATTGCCTTTGTGTTTACCGTTATTAGGCGTGATAGTTTGCGACCTGCCGTTTACCATGTGCAGGGAAAAGCGCGGTTTAAAAAGCTGATTTCAGCGTTTACCGGCAGCATTACAATCAAGTCACTGAATTATTTTGAACCCAATGGCCTGACCAGCGAAGAAGCAGGCTTGTTGGATGTAACGGACCTGAGCAGCGTCCTCACGGCAACAGCTACCTTCGAGTTTCGGGAGCAGCCCATGTTGCCTACTACCGGTGTTTTCACCGGTACCGGCTACCTGGATTTTTATTTTGACGACAAAGGCAAAGCGAACCGCGCTTTTTCAATGATGGAAGCTAGCCCAAAAATGCCTGCCAAAGGAGCCGGCTTACTTTATACCGGCCGGTGGGCTGGGTACCAGTCGGGTGTTAGTAAACCACTGTTGCTGAGTAGCAACGCCTTCATAACGGCACCGGCCGCGCTCTCGCATTTCAGCATCGGCGACCGTGACCCCTCATTCAATCCCAAATACGCCAAGCTAGGTTGGAATGACTATTGGGCCAACGACGAATGGTGGACCGACTCGCCCAAGCCCAGCCTGACTTTGTAGCCCTAGCCAACAAAAACAGCCGCCCCATCGGGCGGCTGTTTTTGTTGCCGAGCCACTTAAAAATCGAGCAGCCTCAACAATTCCCACCTCGTTAGCGTTGGCAAGTCTAATGGAATTAGTAACTTGCGGTCAGTGTTGCTGATTTCGTGCGTCGCGCGCCCTCCGCGTTGGGTTTTCTCCTCTTTGTCTTCCCTACCGTTATGATTAATACCAATCTTAAATTCTGGCGCCGCGAACTAGGACTTACCCAGGCCCAACTAGCTGATAAACTGACTATTAAGCGCTCGCTGGTGGGTGCTTATGAAGAAGGCCGCGCCGAGCCCCGCCTGGCCACGCTCGTCAACATGGCCCGGCTCTTCAATATTCCGCTTGACTCGCTGGCTACTACCGACTTTACGAAGCGCAAAAACGCCAAAACCGCCGCCGCCCTGCGCGAGGCCGGTCCCCTCACGGATACCCTGCCCGAAGACAAGCCCATGCGGGTGCTGGCCATCACCGTCGGCCCAGATGACAAAGAAAATATCGAGCTGGTACCCCTGAAAGCTGCCGCCGGCTATCTCAATGGCTACGCCGACCGCGAATTTATTGAGGAGCTGCCGCGCTTCCGCCTGCCCATGCTGGCGAGTAGCGGCACCTACCGCGCCTTTGAAATCGCGGGCGACTCAATGCTGCCCCTGGCCAGCGGCACCACCATCGTGGGCCGCTACGTCGACGACTGGGCCAGCATCAAGGACGGCACGCCCTGCATTGTGGTGAGCCAGAAGGAAGGCATCGTCTTCAAGCGCGTGTACAACAAGCTGAAGCAGAGCTCTATGTTTGCCCTGCAATCCGACAACCCACTCTACTCGCCCTACGACGTGAAAGCCGAGGAAGTGCTCGAAATTTGGGAAGCCAAGAGCTACATCAGTAGCGCCTTCCCCATCGGCGGCGTGTCTTTGGAGCACTTGGCCAGCATGGTGATGGACCTGACCAAGCAAGTGAAGCAGCTGCAATTGCAGCGGGCATAACAAGTAATTAATGCGTAAGTGAACAACTAAGTGAGGGCCCTGGCGAACTGCGTTATGCATTGCCAGGGCCCTCACTTAGTTGTTCACTTACGCATTTACTTCAGTTGCATTTCCTCAATAATGCGCTGAATCTTGGCCTCTGCCTTCTTATGCGTGGGCTCGTAGTCGGCCACCGAGGCTAGCGGCTCCTTTACGCTGAAGTAGAACTTTATCTTGGGTTCGGTACCGCTGGGGCGAGCCGAGATTTTATCGCCAGCTGCGGTGATGAATTGCAGCACGTTGGAGCTTTCCGTGCCGGTGCTTTCCTGCTGGCCCGATTGCAGGTGGTTAATCTTGCCGGTCTGGTAATCGCGGATTTCCACCACTGGCGAACCGGCTAGGGTCTGGGGCGGGTTCTGGCGCAGGCCGGCCATCATTTCCTGAATTTCTTCGGCGCCGCGCTGGCCCTTCTTGGTCAGTGAGATAAGGTCTTCGACGTAGAGGCCGTACTCGGCGTACATGCGCTGCATCTCCTCGTAGAGGGTACGGCCCTGGCCCTTGGCCACGGCGGCCATCTCGGCCACGAGCGCGCAGGCCGTCACGGCATCTTTGTCGCGCACAAAGTCGCCTATAAGGAAGCCGTAGCTTTCCTCGCCGCCACAGATGTAGTTTTCCTGGCCCGCCAAATCACGGATGAGGCCCGCGATGTACTTGAAGCCGGTGAGCGTGCGGTAGGATTTTACCTGGTAGTGCTTGGCGATGTCGCCCAGGATTTCACTCGTCACGATGGTGTACACGATGAAGTCGTTGGGTTGAGCCTTGCCGGCTTTCTGGCGGGCCGACAACATGTAGTGCGTGAGCAGCGCGGCGGTCTGGTTGCCGTTGAGCAGCACCCACTCGCCCTTATCGTTTTTCACGCCCACACCCACGCGGTCGGCGTCGGGGTCGGTGGCGAGTACAATGTCGGCGTTCTGGGCTTTGGCCTGGTCGAGGGCCAGTTGCATGGCCGATTTCTCCTCGGGGTTGGGCGACTGCACGGTGGGGAAATTGCCGTCGGGCGTGGCCTGGGCCTGCACCACGCTCACGTTGGTGAAGCCAAACTCGGCCAGCGCCGGCGGCACCAGTTTGATGCCCGAGCCGTGAATGGGGGTGTACACGATGCCCAGGTCGTGCTGCTGCTGAATGGCAGCGGGGTTGATGCTCAGCTTCTTGACCTCGGCCAGGTAGGCATCATCTACTTCTTTGCCGATGATGTGAATGCGGCCAGGGTCGCCGGCAAATTTCACTTCTTCGGGCGAGGTGATTTTATTGACCTCCGTAATAATATTCTTATCGTGCGGGGCCACTACCTGCGAGCCGTCGTTCCAGTACACTTTGTAGCCGTTGTACTCCTTCGGGTTGTGCGAGGCCGTGATGACGCAGCCGCTCTGGCAGCCCAGGTGCCGGATGGCAAACGATAACTCGGGCGTCGGCCGCAGGCTCTCAAACAGGTAGGCCGTGATGCCGTTGCCCGAAAAGATGTTAGCCACCGTTTCGGCAAACAAGCGCGAGTTGTTGCGCGAGTCGTGCGCGATGGCAACCTTAATATCCTGGTTTGGGAAGCTGATTTTCAAATAGTTGCACAGGCCCTGGGTAGCCATGCCCAGCGTGTAGCGGTTCATGCGGTTCGAGCCGGCGCCCATGATGCCGCGCAGGCCGCCGGTGCCAAACTCCAGGGTGCGGTAGAAGGCGTCGTTAAGCTGGTCGTCCTGGTGCGCGTCAACCAGCTGTTTAATTTCAGCCTGGGTATCAGCATCGTAAGCGGGCGTGAGCCAGGTGTTGATGCGCTGCTGAACGTCGGGGGAGAGGGGCATGAGAAAGAGAGGGTGAAATGGCGTAGTCGCACAAAAGTAAAGACGCCGGCGGGCGTCTTTACGAGGAGGTAGTTTACGGGGAGAAGGCCCTGAAGTTGGCCGCTGGGTTAGCCGGGTTTAGCTGGCGGCCGAGTCTTCGCGCAGGGTCACGTTATAGCGCTTAGCGAAGCCCTCGAGCTGGCCGCGCAGCACGGCGCGGCGGCGGGTACCCTTCACCTCGCGCATGTTCAGCACGTGGATGTCACCGTCTTTGAGGCGCACCCGCAGTTGGCGGGGCAATAGCTCTAGCAGGCTCATGTTTTCGGCGGCGAATACCTGCTTGGCCCGAAATAAGCCCGCCTTATGCACCAGGTAGCCGGGGGCAAACTCGAAGTAGCTCTGAGTGCCGAACACCGGCGCGTTGTGCACCAGAATGAAGCCCAGGTACACCACGCAGCCAGCCAGAAACACGTAGCTCAGCCAGTAAAAATCCTGGGTGTCGGGCGAGTTGCGCAGCATCAGCACGGCGTAGATGATGGCAAAGAGGGCCAGCGAAACCTGCACCCCAAAGGAGAGGCGCGACGAGTTGGCGGGGCGTAGGCGAATGCGGGTGGTACCAGTGGGCATGGGGCAAAAGTAAGCAGCAACCAAACAGCACGTCATGCTCCTGCGGCGTCCGCTTGCCGAAGCCTCTCTCTGGCTTTACTTAACCTCACCGATTGGGGATAGTAAACCACGCGAGAGGCTTCGGCAAGCGGACGCCGCAGGAGCGTGACGTGCTGTTCTTACCTATTCAAGCTACGCCAGTTTGGCTTCCAGCGTCATTTCACCCACGGCGCCCAGGGCCTTCGATACCGGGCAGTTGGCCTTGGCAAACTCGGCGTGCTTCTGAAAATCTTCGGGCGTGATGTTGCCCCCGGTTACGTTGCCGGTCACGCTCACCGCGATTTTGGTGATGACGGGCGGCTGCTGGGCCGGGTCGAGCGATACGGTCGAGGTGGTTTGCAGGTCCTCCACGGTGTGGCCGTGCTGCGCGAGCACGATGGCCAGGAACATGGTGTAGCAGCCGGCGTGGGCTGCACCAATCAGCTCCTCGGGGTTGGTGCCCTTCTGGCCCTCAAAGCGTGAGCCGACCGAATACGGGGCTTCTACTACGCCGCTCTTGGTGCTGATGGAGCCGTGGCCCTTCGCGTCGCCCGTCCACTGGGCCTTGCCAAACTGATTAATCATGGTAAGTCTTGGTAAAAATGAGAAATGAAGAAAAATCCGCCGCCCTTAAGCTGATAGCCACAGGCCAGCGGCGAGTTTACCGCTTAGCGGTTGGAAAGGTTTTGTTTAATGATTACGGTGGCAAAGCTAAACAAGATAATCGAACTGGCTAATCCTGATACGTGGCCGAAGCGGGCCGAGAGAGCCCCGTTAGGCTAGCAGACTATTTTTGTGCCCGATGGGAGTAAAAGCTGTTTTGAGCCGCCCGCTGGCGGCCTACACCGTGCACCAGTACCGGCAGTGGCAGCGCCACCCGGCCGCCACCCAGCTGGCCCTGCTGCGCACGCTGGCGCGCACGGCGGCTGGCACGGCCTTCGGCCGCGCCCACGACCTGGCGGCCGTGCAAACCCCGGCCGACTTCGCAGCCAGGGTGCCCATCCGCGACTACGAAGCGCTAAGGCCCTACTTTGACCGCGTGAAGGCCGGCGAGCCCAATATTCTGTGGCCCGGCCGCCCGCTGTACCTGGCCAAAACCAGCGGCACCACCAGCGGCGCCAAGTACATCCCAATTACCAAGGCCAGCATCAGCAACCACATCAACGGGGCCAAGGATGCGCTGCTGCACTACGTGGCCGCCACCGGCCGCAGCCGCTTCCTCGACGGCCGGCTGATTTTTCTTTCCGGCTCGCCCGAGCTGGAGCGCGTGGGTGGCATCCCCACGGGCCGGCTCTCGGGCATCGTCAACCACCACGTGCCGGCCTATCTGCGGCGCAATCAGCTCCCTAGCTACACTACTAATTGCATCGAGGACTGGGAAACCAAGCTCGAAGCCATTGTGGCCGAAACGCTGGGGCAGAATATGACGCTCATTTCCGGCATTCCGCCCTGGGTGCAGATGTACTTCGACCGCCTCACGGCGCGCACCGGTCGGCCGGTGGGGGAGGTGTTTCCCGAATTCGACCTCTTCGTATCGGGCGGTGTGAGCATGGAGCCCTACCGCGCCCGATTGCTCGAAAGCATCGGCCGCAAGGTTGCTAGCATCGAGCTGTTTCCGGCCTCCGAAGGCTTCCTGGCCTTCCAGGACCAGCCCGGCAACCCCGGCCTGCTGCTGCGCCTCGACAGCGGCATTTTCTTTGAGTTTGTGCCCGCCGAGCGCTTTTTTGAGGAGAGCCCGCCCCGCCTCCCTATTGCCGACGTCGAGCTGGGTAAGCAGTACGCCGTGGTGCTCACCTCCAACGCTGGACTGTGGGCCTACTCGCTCGGCGATACTGTGCGCTTTGTGGACTTGCACCCGCACCGCGTAGTCGTCACGGGCCGCATCAAGCACTTTTTGTCGGCCTTCGGCGAGCACGTCATCGGCGAAGAAGTGGAGGCGGCCCTGCGCGAGGCCGTGCGCCAGCACCCCGAAACCGAGGTTACTGAGTTCACGGTGGCGCCGCTGGTGAGCGACGACCCCAGCCAGCCCTCGCGCCACGAGTGGCTCGTTGAATTTGCCCGGCCCCCGCGCGCTGCCGCTAGCTTCGCCGCCGCGCTGGATGCCGCGCTGCGCCAGCGCAATACCTACTACGACGACCTGCGCCAGGGTCACATCCTGGTGCCGCTGCTCCTCACGCCGCTGCCGGCGGGCGCTTTTCAGCGCTACATGAAAAGCGTGGGTAAGCTCGGCGGGCAGAACAAGGTGCCGCGCCTGGGCAACGATAGGGCGCTAGCGGAAGGGCTACTGCGAAGCTAAGCTGCGGCGGCTCCTCTCCGTCGTTTCCCTAAGCTGCTTATCTTCGCCGCCAACCGCTACCAGTATCAGTTGCCGGCCCGCGTAGATGCCGGGCATTGCGGGGCGGGCCGGTAGGGGGTTCGATTCCCCCCAGTCAGTCCTGGTTGGAGTTTGCACTTTCATGCAAAGGAGCTTTATCAGCTGATGCGCGAAAGCCGAAGGAGCCGGGTCTTGGCCCAGTCCTTCCAGCCGCTTGCGGCCGGGCAGATACCGCCGCCAGGCTTCGCGCCCACCGGCTCACGCCCGGCCCCCGGCCGGGGGGTGCTCTTTCGGTTTTCCAGCGTGGACTATTTACTTTGAGCGATGGGCATTTTTACGAAAACATACCAGGTGCGCCCCAACAGCGTGGGCCTGCTCTACCGCAACAATGTGTTGGAAAAGGAGCTGCCGCCCGGCCGCTACGAAGTGCTCGACCTGCTCGGGCGCACCCAGCTGCTCGCCCTGCCCACTACGCCGCGCCAGCTGCTCATTACCAATCAGGAGGTGCTCACGCGCGACAGCATTGCGCTGCGCTTTTCGTGCGTGGTGCTCTACCGCGTGGCCGATGCGCTACGCTTTGCCGCCAGCTTCGACATCAGCCGGGGCACGGTGCCCGCCCTTACCGAGGCCGAGCAGCGGCTGGCCGTAGCCGTGCAACTGGCCGCCCGCACCCAAATCGGGGCCCTTGGCAGCGAGGAACTGAGCGAGCGCCGGGCTGAGCTCACCGACCTTAGCAGTGAGGCGCTGGCCGGGCAGGCGGCCGGGCTTGGCCTGGCCCTGGAGCAGGTACAGCTGCGCGACCTCACGTTTCCGAAGAGCATCCAAGACCTGTTTGCCCGGCACCTTGAAGCTAAAATCCGCGCTAAAGCCGACCTCGAAAACGCTCGCACGGCCGTAGCTACCGCCCGCGCGCTCAAAAATGCCGCTGAGTTGATGAAGGGCGACGAAAATATGCGCTTCTTTCAGTTCATGGAAACCATCACCAAGATTGCCGAAAAAGGTAAGCACACTTTCCTGGTCGGGGAATTTCCGCAGCTACCCAAGTAGCCAAGTTGCGCGCAGTGTTCCGAAGGGTAGCCCAAGCTCACTCACTGTGAAGCACTGTGCTGCTACCACCCCGAAACACTGCGCGAAAGCTATCTAAAAGACCGCCTTTGTAATGGCAAACCGCGGCGAGGTAGCCGTGTAGGGGTACAGCACAAACGCCTCGCTACCATTGCGGCGGGTGATGGTAGTGGGGCTCACGGCGCCCGTGGCGAAGCTGCCAGTGGCGCGGGTGGTGGCCCAGCCATCGGTGCTGGCCAGGCGGAAAACGGTGCTCTGGCTGCCCGCCACCACGAGCAGGGTCGTGTTGTCGAGCAGCAGCAGGCCATCGGCGCCCACCAGGCTTTGGCTGCTGGCCACGGTAGTGAAGCTACTGGGGTTGGCCAGGGGGATTTTATAGAGCGTACCGTCGCTGGTTTTGGCAGTCAGCAGGTAGCCATCGGGGTGATACACAATGCCGTTAAGCCCAAAGGCCGAGCCGCCGCTTAGCTGCGCGTTTTCCAGAAAAACGGTGGCCACGCCCTGGGCATCGACTTTGTAAATGATGGGCGACAGGCTGTCGGTGATGTAGGCGTTGCCCTGCGCATCGACGGCGATATCGTTGGCGAAGTGCGCCTGCGTAGGCCGCAGCGCGCCCAAATCGACGTAGCTGAGCAGCGCCCCGCTGCCAGGGTTGAAGATGGCCAGCGCCGCCAGCTTACGCAGCGTGGTAGGCGTGGAGCGGGTGGTATTAACCCCGAGGTCGGCCACGGCGGCCAGCAGGCGCTGGCGGCTGGCGTCGAGGTTGAGGCCGATGGTCGAAACCAGCCGCGGGTCATTGGCGAGCTGGGTGTAGGTGCTGTCGTCGCGCACGGTGCCGAGGCGCCCCTGGGTGCGCGAGCTCACGATAAAGCGCCGGTTGGCTTCGTCGTACTGAATGCCCTCGGGCGAAAGCGCCCGTTGCGGCACCGTGATTTTGCTGGGCGTGGCGGCGGTAGTGTCGTCTTTTTTAGAGCAGCTGGCCAGTAAGCCGAGTACCCCCACCAAAATTGCCAGGGGTAATGCGGTGGACCTGGTGCGAGTAGCGCGGGAAAAGGAAGGCATGCGTAGGTAGTTGATGAAATGCGAATGAAGAAACTGCTTGTACGGCTGGCGTCTAAGAAAGCTGCCGGCCGAGCCTGGCATGAGCCCGCCAGCCGGGCCAGCCACCAAAAAAGGGAGCCATGCAGGGCGCACGCGTGGCTTAGGAACCCGGTGCCCGCCGGGCTAGCGGCACCCCGTACGGGCAGCTAAGCGGAATGATTCGTAATGCCTGGCCGCCGCCGGCGATACTAGCGCCGCGCGCCGCCACCTACATTTGCCTCGTCTCTATCAGCCTGCTGCCATGCCCAATCTGATTCAATTCGTCGCCAACTACGACGACCTATCGACCGACAAAGGCTTCCAGTTCAAGTTTCACTGCGACCAGTGCCGCAACGGCTACATGTCGCGGTTTCAGCCCAATGCGCTGGGCATTGCGGGTAGCCTGCTGAGCGCGGCCAGCAATTTTCTGGGTGGCCTGAGCGGGGTTGAAAACGCGACCTACCAGATTCAGCGGGCCGTGGGCGGCAAGGCCCACGACGAGGCCCTGGAGCGCGCTGTGCAGGAAGGCAAGCAAAGCTTCAAGCAATGCACGCACTGCGGCCACTGGGTGTGCCCCGACGTGTGCTGGAACGCCGCCGCCGGCCTCTGCGAAGCCTGCGCGCCCGACGAGCAGGAATCGCTGCGCGCCCTGCAAGCCCAGGCCACCCGCGAGCAGATTCGCCAAAAAACCCGCGCTACCGACTACACTAGCAACCTCGATTTCTACGGCAAGGCTACGCTGTTGCAGTGCCCTGGCTGCCAGGGCAAGCTCGCCGCCGACCAGAAGTTCTGCCCTAGCTGCGGCACTGCCAACCCCGCCGCCAAAACGCAGGCTAAACACTGCACCGGCTGCGGCACCGCCCTCCAGCCCGAGCAGAAATTCTGCGCCGAGTGCGGTACCAGGAGCTAGCGTAAGAAGAGGAATCGGCCGTACTTTTAAGCTGTTATGGCGCCTATTACCGATATCTCGCAGCTCGACCCTACGCAGTCGTACACCTACGCCGACTACTTGAGTTGGCGCTTCACGGAGTATGTTGAGCTGATTAAGGGAAAGATTTTACGCAAAATGTCGGCTCCTACCTCGGAGCATCAGCAGCTTGCGTCTAACCTTCACGGGGAGCTATATGCCTTTCTGAAACGCCAGCCCTGCCAGGTATTCTCCGCGCCGTTCGACGTGCGGCTGTTGCGTAGCACTGGCAACGGCGACGCCCAGATTCGCACCGTTGTGCAGCCTGATATCAGCGTCATCTGCGACCGCAACAAGATAGACAAGCGCGGCTGCGTGGGCGCCCCCGACTGGATTATCGAAATCGTATCGCCCAGTTCGCTGGTGCTCGATACCCGCACCAAGTTCGACCTTTACGCCGAAAACGGCGTGGGCGAATACTGGATTGTCTTCCCCGGCGAGCAAAGTATCGTGGCCTACGCCCTCACGGCCGAGGGCCAGTACGATGCCATCGGCACCTACTCCGAGCCGGGGCTTATGGCCTCGCACACGCTGCCCGGGCTAGCGGTCGACTGGCTGGATATTTTTGAGGAAGTGAAATAAATCGCCGCCCGCATTGCCTACGCCAGTTCAAACTGCAAGCGCAGCAAGTTGGCATATAGCCCGCCTTCGCGCTCGCTCAGCTCCTCGTGGGTGCCGGCCTCCACGATGCGGCCGCCGTCGATAACGAGAATCTTGTCCACCTTGCGGATGGTACTGAGGCGGTGAGCGATAATGAGGCTGGTGCGGTTCTGCATCAGCTCGTCGAGGGCGCCTTGCACGAGCTTCTCGCTCTCGCTATCGAGCGAGGAAGTGGCCTCGTCGAGGATGAGCACCGCCGGGTTTTTGAGGATGGCGCGGGCGATGGCCACGCGCTGCCGCTGCCCGCCCGAGAGCTTGATGCCGCGGTCGCCGACCACCGTATCGAGTGCCTCGGGGAAGGCGCTGATGAACTGCCAGGCATTGGCCCGGCGGGCGGCCTCAATGATTTCGGCATCGGTGGCGTCGGGCTTGCCATAGGCGATGTTTTCGCGGATGGAGCCGCCGAAAAGCAGCGTCTCCTGCGGCACGATGCCGATGTGGCGGCGCAGGCCGGTGAGGTCGTAGTCCTTGATGTCGTGACCATCGACCAGAATGCGGCCGCCGCTGAGCGGGTAAAACTGCATCAGTAGGCCCGCGATGGTACTCTTGCCCGCCCCGCTCGGGCCCACAAGGGCAATTTTCTCGCCCGCCGCGATGTGAAAGTCAATGTCTTGCAGCACCGCAATGTCGGGCCGGGTGGGGTAGCGGAAGGCCACGTGCTCGTAGCGGATAGCGCCGCGCACCTGGGCCGGCACCAGGCCCACGGCGGGCTCCAGGTGGGTAGGCTCGGGCGTCTCGTCCAGAATTTCGAGGATGCGCTCGCTGGCCCCCAGCGTGCTCTGCACCTTGCCGTATACTTCGCCCAGGCCACCCACCGAGGCCCCGATGAAGCCGGTGTAGAGAATAAAGGAAATTAAATCGCCTATTTTCAAGTGGTTAGGGTCGCTCGCGGGCGTGTGCACCAGCGTGGCTCCGCGCCACAGCACCAGAATGATGCCCCCAAACATGCCGATGATGATAAAGGACACAAAGGCACCCCGGTACAGGTTGCTTTGCAGCGCCGCCCGCACCACCTTGCCCAGCGAGGTATTGTAGCGCCGGGTTTCAAACCGCTCGTTGGTAAAGGCTTTCACCGAATTGATGGCTTGCAGGGTTTCCTCTACAATGGTGTTGGTGTGGGCCAACTCCTGCTGCACAGTTTTGGAGAGCGTCCGAATCTTGCGCCCAAATAAGCCCGCCGCCAGTACGATGGGCGGAAACGTGAGCAGCATAAACAGCGATAACCGCCACGACACCAACATAATAAATGCGATGCCGCCTACCAGGGTAAACACCTGCCGAAATAGCTCGGCCAGCGACAGCGAAAATGAGTCCTGAATCTGGGCCACGTCGGAAGTGATGCGCGAGGTGACGGCGCCCACCCGGTTTTGCTCGAAAAAAGGAATTGGCAGCTGCACAAATTTGGCGTAGAGTGCCTGCCGGATATCGCGCACCGTAAACTCGCTTACCTGCGTGAAAAACCAGATGCGGCCAAACGAGAAGAGCCCTTGCAGCACCGTTACGACAAATAAGCCGAGCGCTACCTGGTTGATGCCCAGCGTGGTGCCCCCTGGCAGGACGAGTGGCTCGCCGGTGGCCACGTTCACGAGCTTGCCCCCAATCCACGGAAACGACATGGTACTGAGGCTACTCAGTACCAGTAGTACCATGCCCACCGTGAATTTGCCCCGGTAGGGCAGCACGTAGCGGAATATCCGCAGGGCGCGCTTCAAGGATTCCTTGTTGACTTTCGGTTTGGGCAGGTCGGCGGTGGCGTCGCTGCCACTGGTATTCAATCCACTTCGGGCCATAATGCAATCTGGCCGGCTAGGGGCCGGCCTACTTATTTACTAGACGCAAGCGCGGCGCCGCTACTTTGCGCCGCTTGCTAAAAAAACGAGTAGTGCGGGCTAAAGGCCCGCGCTACCTAATTCAGGCCCGGCGCGTCTTTGGTTGAGCGGGGCACTTTGCGGTCGTTTTCGAATTTTACTACCCCGGCATTGTCGAACGGCACGGGCACCTGCACCATGATGGGCACGGGCACGCCGCGGCGGGTGGCGGGCTGCCAGGCGGGCAGGGTTTGCACCACGCGCAGGGCTTCGGCGTTGCACTCGGGGGTGAGGCCCTTGGCGACCTTAGGGTTGGTGAGCTTGCCGTCAGTGCCCACGGTGGCCTGCACGATAACGTCGCCGGTTACGCGGGCCTGCCGGGCCTTCACCGGTACCTGCACGTTCTTATTGAAAAACTCACCCATCGCCTCCTCGCCACCGGGAAAGGTGGGCGGGCGGTCGGGGCGGTTTTCGGCGCCGCCACCGGCTTGCAGTTGCATGTTGCCGGGCGTGAGCACGATGGGCGCCTTGGCCGGCACGGGCTTGGTTTGGGCCAGCGCGGCGAGCGGTGCGGCCAGCAGCACAGCGAAGAAGTACGAACGCATAATGAATAAAAATGGGGTAGTAAGAATAGCTAATCCGTAAAGATACCCACTGCCTGGGCCTCGCCTCAGGACAATTGTGGGGCGGCTTCGGTTCGCTCGCCGGGCCGCGAAATCAAGAGTAGGCCCAGGTAGATGAGCGCCCCGTTAAGAAGTAGAATTTCGAAGCCGAATTTGTAGCCCCCCAGCCATTCTACCGAGTGCGACACGATGAGGTAGGTGAGGGCCACGCCCGCCACGCAAGTGGGCAGCACCAGCCCGTCGCGCAGCTGCCGGGTAGTGAAAATGCCGAAGGCAAACAGCCCCAGCAGCGGCCCGTAGGTGTAGCCCGCCGCCTTGTACACGGCATCAATCAGGCTCTGCTCATTAAGGGCGCGAAAGATGAGAATGATGATAATCAGCACCACCGACCAGCCCAGGTGCGTGAGCTGCCGCAGCTTGGTTTGCTGGGCCTCGGGGTACTTTCTGATGCCCAGAAAATCAATGCAAAACGACGTGGTGAGCGATGTCAGCGCCGAGTCGGCCGAGGCGTAGGTGACGGCGATAATGCCCAGAATAAAGATGATGCCCGCCGCCAGCGAGAACTGCGTGGTAGCCAGGTAGGGAAATACCCGGTCGGTATCGAGGGTGCCCTTGGCATTGAGCAGCTGCGGCAGGTGAGCCAGGTCGAGGCCCTTGGCGGCGGCGTACTTATACAGTAGCACCCCCAGCGTGAGAAACAGCACGTTGACGCTCACGATGACCGGCGTAAACCAAAACAGGTTTTTCTGGGCCTCGCCGAGGCTGCGGCAGCTCAGGTTTTTCTGCATCAAATCCTGGTCCAGGCCCGTCATCACGATGGTGATGAACATGCC
>Ga0160429_1001077_pt1 | contig 16278 bp, 23 predicted proteins | sample SolpanmetagenomR_FD_108199 | JGI IMG/M metagenome (GOLD analysis project Ga0160429, IMG submission 108199) | Solar panel surface microbial communities from Lawrence Berkeley National Laboratory, California, USA - R | ecosystem: Engineered > Built environment > Solar panel > Unclassified ...
GTCGCATCTTTCTTCCCCCTTAACCTCTTCATCTCCCTCTTCATCTCTCCCACCTCCCTCTCCTTCATCTCCGCTATAAACCCCATAGATTTCCGTGCAAGGTCGATATTCAAACACCCTGCCTTTCATCTCACATATGAAACCCCACTCAAAACAGTACATACCATACTTTCCAACCACCCACCCATTTTCTCCGCTTTCCTTCGTTCCTCAAACGTCGCATCTTTCTTCCCCCGTAACCTCTTCATCTCCCTCTTCATCTCTCCCACCTCCCTCTTCTTCATCTCCGCTATGAACCCCATAGACTTCCGTGCAAGGTCGATATTCAAACACCCAGCCGTCTCCGAGAACCGCGGGTCAATACTTCTGTGTCGTAGATTTTGCGGTGGTGGGAGAAGGATACATGCGCTTTTGTCTAGTGGTGTGCGGGAGGAGAGGAGAGTGGGGGCGTGGTTTGAGACCATTTCTTTTTCGTTCCCTCTTTTGGGGGTGGCGTGAGTGTGGTGGAGTGTGAGAGGAGGAGGGTGACGATGCGTTTTTGGAGCGTGATTTTGGAAAGTCGGGGTTTTTTTGAGTCTGTCTTCTCTCCCTACACTCTCTACTCTACACTCTCTACACTCCCTACTCTACACTCTGCCCATTCCACTCCACTCCAACTCCACTACCTGAACGTGTCCATTCTTCTTTCGAGTTCACTGTCACCCTCCCCACTCCACCTCACACACCAAAAGAGAAAATAACAAATGTTCCTCATCTCACCACTCTCACCACCCACAACAACATCACACGTAATCCATCTCTCAAAGGCACTCATCATAACCGCACACACAACACAAATCACTGTACGAGACGCAAAAACATTAGCAACAATCAAATCACGCAAAATATATGATCGCATCGTCGAAATCAGAAACAAGAAAAAAATAAACCAAACTGCAAAAACAAAGGAGAAAACTGAAAAGAAGAATAAAATAGGAGCAGGAGCAGGTGCAGGAGCAGGAGGAGGAGGAAATGTAATCGTACAAGTGAATGATGATCATTTCGATGAAGAGGAAATGGAGGAAAACATAGAGGAAACTACACATGCGTTCATTTGTGCAACGGAAAAGGCGTGGATTGAAATGGAATATAATGAAGTGGAGAAAAAGGTGAGGACTTTGGCGTAGACATTACCACCAGTCGAGTGCAAGCCCGTCCAGAAGCTTAGTTTATGCAGTAACGGAGGGCGCACGCGCAATATACCGCCACTCCACATAACTTGGCAGAGTGATCAGCAAGCTGATACAGCCTGATTTATAGTTTAGAGCCACCCATTTCATCAGTCTAGTAGACCCAATCGCGAAAGTGGCGGAAAGGAAACGAATCACCGCCAATTTCTATAGTAAATATGTTGGACAAATCTATTATATACCCACAAGCAAAGAGCATAGCAACGCAAAGACAGCGATCATACAGCCTCCTCAGTCAGTCGTCTACGGCGTGAATATGAACAGGCCACCCGCTGGCAATGCGGTCGTGGCGCTTGTGATCAATGATGATATTGTCCTTGATATTGCGCAACATACCCCAACGGTCCTCTCTGTGCTGGTTCGAGATTTACATGGCAAGCACAAAATCAAGCGTTATCAGTATAATCAGAACGATCATCGATTGATGGAATGTGGAAAAGAAATTGGACCCCTCGAAGACGGAAGACTGATCAATATTCGAGGTACAGACCTTTATGGTGGTCCGACGTAGCTGATAACAGTGCAGGCGGCCTGATGCATTTGGGTCACAATAAGATATCTCATTTTCCAAGTCTACAGCAGCAGCCAAAGTATATTACAGTGCCAGTGGATACCGAGTTTACCGCTATAGCGCCAGTCATTGAGGGCCAACGCTACATCCTTGGGAGTAGCGTCGGAGACATATTCAATCTAGACCTTGTGAAGTCGTCTCTAGTGTGTCTAGGCAGAGTAAGCTTACGAAGAGATTGACTCTGCTAGCATGGACGCTCATATGCTCTTATAGTCCTCCATACCCTCAGACATGGTCTTCCTACCGGATGGTCATCTGTACATTGCTTCCCATTACTCCGATTCCGTACTTTTACAACTCAGCGAGAACAATCCATATTTACACACAATACAACACACAATCAATATCGCCCCTATTACAGACTTTGTCATCGGCAGGGAGGATGAAATAGTCACCTGCTCCGGAGCTGGACATACAGGAACACTTCGAACTTTAAAAGAAGGCATCGCTTGCAAAATCTTAGCACACTCTTCTACACCGACTCTTGGTGCGATCTACGCCCTTTACAGTCAGATCAAACAAAACAAAGATATACTCGTCCTCTCGTACCCGGATTATACGACCGCCATCTCCTTACACCAGAACCAAATGACCCCTTATAGAATAGAAGGTATGAGCAACGGGACAAGTCTTGGTGTATGGAACTGTTCTAATGGGGGCATCGTGCAAATTACTGATGACTCAATCCGCCTAATTTCGCGGGAGAGTCCGCACCTACTTCTTGACGAATATACCTCCGACGTGGAGATTCTGCACGCGGACTCATATCACCATCGCGTATTACTCAGCACAGGAAATAAGATCGGCTATTTCTCCACCACCAATGATCTGATAAAATTGAAAGGGTAATATTGCCTAAACTATGATGATCTGCCAACTGACTGATCAAACTTCAAGGGAGAGAATATTTGATAACGAAGTGACTTGCATATCACTAAGACCACCAAAGCAATTGCGCTCCATAGCCTTAGTCGGCACCTGGGCCGATTACAGTGTACATGTGATTAGTTTGCCCAGCTTGACGACACTTACGTCAGTACGTCTTTCCGTTGACATCGTGCCTAGATCAGTCATCTTCAGTCTTGAAAAAGTATTCGTCGGCGTTGGTGATGGCTCCGTGTTCCAGTGCGACTTTGATGGAGACTCCTTGTTGGAAGTTAAGCGGACTAATCTGGGCAACGACCAGGTTCGATTATCCATTCTTCCCAACCGCAATAAAAACCGCAAAAGGAAAAGATCAAGTTCCGTATCAAGCATGAATCACTCCATCAACAGTGAGGACCTTGTCGAAACTGAAAATGATGATGTGGATGATGAAGCTGTTTTTGCTTGCTGTAGTAAGCCAGTGGTATTCTACAAGGCGGGTGGCCGCATAGTACACAGCAGTGTGGCATTAGAGGTAAGGTTTAGCATGGTGATCATCATTTGGCTATTAAACTCGGTCAGGATGTTTCATGTATGGTGAACTTTGCTAGTACGAATTACCCCGGTGTCATAGCTTTCGTCACGCCGGGGCAGCTCAACCTTGGCGTCAACGACCCTATACAGAAGTTACACATCAGTACGCTTCGTCTGGAAGAAACCCCTAAGAAGATCGCATACAATTCTGAGGGAGAACTATACGGAGTGCTGACAACTAGATTGGACCAACAGGCCCACCTCGTCGAGCAAAGCTGTTTTCATGTTTTTAAACAAGGGTCGTTCGAGCGTAAGATCATTATATTCTGGCACCTGTAAGTACACTCATTCTCGTTGCCAGTTCTAGGAACCCTAGAATTACAGTCCGGTGAACAGCCTCTGTGCCTCAAAGTCTTGAAGTTTCAAGTCGAAGATCAATTGAGTGAGAGCTTTTTTGTCATCGGGACAGCATATGAGCTGCCGCTAGAGGATGTGCCATCAAAGGGTCGGATCCTTGTGGTCCAGCTGCGAAATAAGATATTATTCACAGTTGCCGAGCTTCAAGTGGATGGCGGACTGTTTGCCATGACCCAAATAGAAGGACTGATGGTGGCTACTGTGAATAGCAAGGTATGTAAACCTAGCATGAAGACCTACTCAAGGGCTGATCTATCTCTTCTAGGTGCATATAATACGGATGATGAAGACCAGTGAGAGTAGCTTCGAGCTGGTGAGCATGACTTCATGGCGGGGTCGATACATGAGCTTGAATCTTGCAGCTGAGGGAGACAACATATATGTAGGAGATCTCACCAAGTCGGCAACTGTACTGCGCTACGATCGCAAGACGGTGAAACTTGCAGAGGTTGCAAATGATCTAACGGCGGAGTGGACTACCGCTTTAGCTCCTCTCGCACCAGATATGGTGTTCTGCGCAGAATCCTATTATAATATTTATATACTTCGACAATGTACAAATAATGATAAGAAAGACCAGCTTGAGGCGATAACCGAGTGGAACCTAGGACAAATGGTGAACTGTATATCGCCGTACACTTCTAAGAATAGTAGGGAGGATGTCTCGCCGCAGTTATTACTGGCTACTTCATCTGGCTCGATGCATATAGTTTCGAAAGTAAGCGATAAGAGCTTTACGATATTACAACATATAGAGAATAATCTGGCGAATTATCAACAAATGATGGGAGAATTAACACATTCAGACTGGCGGACACGTAGGAGCATGCGTCGAGACCCTCCGCCTATATATATTATCGATGGTGAATTGATTGAAGACTTGCTGGCTCTTGAGCCTTCACAAATCAATGATGTTCTGATGGGCCAATTTGACGGCGGGGTACCATTGGAGACCTTCCTTGCCAAAGCAATGAGCAAGGCAGAAACAGAAAAATGGTGCGAAGAAGCAATAAGACTTGTAGAAGTCGCCGCTAGAGTGTAAATATATAAATATAATATGTACAAATTTGTAATATAATCAAAGAAGACACTGAGACTTCAAGGTGATACCTTGCGAAAGGCAAAAATTACTTAGGTCGTTTCATCGTTGAGGAGTATGATGCTAATCACGCTGCTTCGATGACTCTGAACTCAGGCTTAAGATCCCATACACCTCCTGCACCAGATTTTGTGAAGACAGCCACACCGCGTAGCATACTTCGATAAACGGCTGCCTGACGATGATCCTCCAATTTGATTTGCAAAGCTTCCAGCATCACATCGCTTCGAGCTTGTCCATCATGAGCATTCAGGTAAGAAATAATACGAGTGATTAGAGACTCTTGATTGCTAGGATCATCAAGTATGCTAGGTGCTACTTCGATTGTGTCTGCTGGCTTGACTCCACTACGAACATTCATAGCCGATAGTAGGGAAAGCGCTGATGGCTTCGACGAGTCAGCATTAGCCTTTGGCTGTGGCTTTCCAGCGATACCAGATCTCCCTGTCCATGTCAAAGTACCAGCACTTGCTTTCTGTGTGTCTAATTTCGATTGTCGAAGCGCTGCAAGAGCACGCTCTGCGACTCTGTTGGCTTCTTTCTGGATGATATGGTTCTCTGGCCGGGTAACATCCATGATCTTATCATTATTGAATGTCGATACAACTCCCGCAGTTTTTAAAAGGTTCTGTAATGGCTCTTGAGACTCCTTCTTTGCTTCTAGCTTTTCCTTATCGATTTCGTTTGTTGGGTCATACTCTTCAGTCCGTGCAATACCACGGATACTGGACTCGGATTGTGCTTTCAATTCATTCTTCGGGGTAAAATGACTCTGGCTATCTTCAAAATACCCAGCTGTCTCCATCGCTATGCCATCATCTGCGCCCAAGGTGAATAGATCCTTCAGATCTCTTGACTTGAAGAATCTGCGCTGTTTGGGATCCTTTAGGACTTTATTACTAAGGAACTGTTTGAAGATTTGGCGATGGTAGATTTTCTCCTCGATAGTCCCTGCAGTCATCAGCCTGTATATAGTGACATCACGGGTCTGGCCAAGTCGCCATGCCCGTTCACGCGCTTGAATATCAGTTGACGGATTCCAGTCGGGGTCGTATATGATGACACGATTACCGCCCGTCAGATTGATGCCAAGACCTCCGACTTTCGTTGTGAGCAGGAATACGAAGATGTTGGGATTACTGTTATATTCATCGACCATAGCAGTGCGGAATTTGATCGAAGTGGTCCCGTCCATACGGCGATAAGTATGGCCTACCAAGGGTAAGAATAGAGCTCGAGGTTGTGATTGGGTATATACCTTCTGCTTGAACCATTGCTTCTATGATATCAAGCATTTGTCGAGTTTGCGAGAAAAGCAGTACTCTATGTCCTTGTCCTTTCCAGAGCCTAAGAAGTGCACTCGTGATCCTCATCTTGCCAGCTTTCTTTGGTGCACCGTAAACCACTCGATCCATCTTCCTACCACCTTCGTCCATTGCCATCAGCTCTTTTCGAAGTAGGAGATCCGGATGATTGCACACTTTTCTCAGAATATCGATTCCATACAAGGCTTCACGCTTCCCATCGAAAATCGCTTCAAGCTCCTTGCTACTGAGAAAATCTTTATAAATGGATCGCTGAAACTTTGTCAACTTGCAAAATAGGACCTGCTCAGTCTTGCCGGGCATCTTATCCGCAATCACCTCCTCCTTGAGTCGCCGTAAAATATAAGGTTTAATCAGATCCCGTAACATAACTGTACACTGATACGCTGTCTGAATCTGTGTAGGCGTAGCGTTCGCATATCCACCCATATTGATGGCTATGGCAAATTCTTGCTGAAACACGGGAAGGGTCTAGCAAGTATCATTAAGCTGTTTACTAACGATGTGGTGAGTACCTCTTCTTACCCCAAGTTTTCCAGGAAAGATGAAGTCGTACATGCACCATAATTCAATCAAATTGTTTTGCATTGGCGTTCCCGTCAGAACAATTCTATTCACAGTCTTGAACTGTTTACAGCACAAGGTCACATGAGCATCTGGATTGCGGATCTTATGGCCTTCATCAAGTATGGCATAACCCCATTTCGGTGGTATTAGGGTATCAGCATGATTCGTGATAGCAGCGTAGGTTGTAATCAATATGTGGCCATCTCGCAATATCTTCTTCAAGATCGTTTCGTATGAGGTTCCAGCACCAGTGGAGTGGAGTACAGCGACACGTAACGGTGGAAACCAGCGATGAAACTCTTGCACCCACTGTTTGAGCAGCGTTGCAGGACAGATGATAACTACTGGTCCTTTCCACATATTCGAGTACCACAGACCAGCAAGAAAGGATATGACTTGGATCGTCTTGCCTAATCCCATTTCGTCGCCAAGCAAGCCGCCAGCGCCTTCTTGACATAAACCCCACATCCACTCGATCGCGATGCGTTGATACGGAAACAATCGATTCTTGATCTCGCCGGGTAGCTTATATCCGCCAGCTAAATTCCAATCGTCAGCTCCATGCGTCGGATCGGGTAAGCGCAGATCCTCCTCAGACCAAGTTTCGCCTTCATCACCATCATCCCCTTGGTTTTCCTGGGATAACTTCCGCTTAGCTTTCCTTCTATCATCAACGTATTTTTGAATTCGCTGCTGATAGTGCGTTTCGTCACCATCATCAACATAGATGTCGCTGATTTGTAATTTTCGTCGCTTGTCAGGAATATCAATCTCTTCATCTATATCCTCCTCGGGTAACAATTCGTCCGGTTCGAGAGCATTGGTTTTGATTCGAATGCGCGATAGTTTCTTATCCTCATCGTCTGTGTCTGCGTCTTGTTCATCAAATATGCTTTCAGCCTCGTCAGAGTCAATATCAGGCGACATTCCATCATTCTCATCATCTCTACGTCGTTTCTTTGATTTTTGGGGTGACAAATTGTACTTTTTCACACCCATTGTAGCTTTCCGCTTCACGTACTGTTCCACCTCTTTTCCGTTGAATCCTTTCTGCTGTTCTTCTTCTTCTTCTTCTTCTTCCTTTTCCACCTCTTGCAATACATTCCGTATCTCACCTTCTTCCCCATGATTCACTTTGTTCTCTTTCTCTCTGTTCTCCGCTTCTTCCTTTTCCATGGCAGCCAACTCTTCTTCTTCCTTTTCTAATTCCTCTATCTGTGCTTCCCATTTTATGGTTGGCTGTCCTCGTTTCACGCATTTCAAGAATTCCTGTGTGAGATATTCGCGTTTTGCATCGAGTAGGATCCGTGGTTGGTAGAGGGTGGATTGGACGTGAAATGACATTGAGCTCTTGTGCGTGCTTTTCCTGATTGCATGTACAGTCGCTAGCAATGAGAGTAGGATGTGGAGGGAGTGATTCCTCTAATTGGGTATGGGAAGTAGCCGAGTCTAGGGGGGCGCTGACAAAATTTACCAAGTCTCAAAGTTCAGACTAGTCCGCTATATACCAGTCTCAAGTCACGTCCGCTTCTTTGGGTTTTCGCCGGCCGATGAAACGTAGTATGTATAGGACGATATACCGGGTCGTGGGTGCAATCCGAGGCTAGTAAGACATGCCTTCAGGTTCCTATAGAAATTGATGATGATCATGGCCTCTCCTCAGATGGCACCAAAAGTTCGAGTCTGTAACAGAAACCAAGCAAAGAAACAGTCTGAAATATGAGACCGGTCTACAAACATCACTTACGCGGGGAGAGTTGACAAAAATAACAACTGGTGTAAAAAGAATTACATGGCGGACATAATATCACAGATACGATCCTTTCCGGAGAAGAGGATTGAGGAGTTGGTGTTTCCTGGAGATGTGGACGTGCGGTGCGTTTTTCTCATTCTTTTTCGCTTTGAATGGATGTGCGGGTGCGGGTGAGGATGGAGAGGAGGAGATTATGGATAATGAATGGGGCAATGGCGAGAGGAAGAGGTCAAGGATGAATGCTAATATTATGGTGATAGGTTTGATCATACACTACTAGATATGTTACAGCAAGAAATATGTCGAAACTGGATTATTGTGTTTGAGGTAATCATAATTTCCTATACAAAATGCATGCAACAGGATGATACTAAAGTCACAGAAACGATACTAAATCGAATGCACAGGCTATACATCAAGAAGAGAGACGTGACTGTACAAATGTCATCGAAATATTAGCGAGAGAATACACAAAAGAATTCTTCGCAACGTTACAATTGTTCGCATTTCTGATCGCTACAAACAAAATGGTCACGAACCCTGTGATGACGTTGACCAAGTAAGCAACAAGCATAAACGACTACGCGCCGTTCTGATGTGTATGCTAGCGAAGATACAGTAGTTCATCCCCTGTGGAATACATGGAAGTGGATCTTCGATGTCGGTCATGCCACTAAGACAGAAGCTGCTCGTGAAAGCCTGGCGATTATCTTTGATGCATATATCACGGCTCTAGAATTGATCCGTAGATCATGTAAGCCGGGTAAAGTTTGCACCAACCTCGTTGGCTAAACCTATCTGATAGCTCTTAGTCGAATGGCAACGCTATATTCTTGGTCACCTCCTTTACATGGTCGTCAAAACCCCGCAGCTCACTGAGGCGTTCATACCGAAACTTCTCTCTATGTCTCACACAGATCTCAAGGTGATTTGCGCTGTCGAATACTCTGCCAAATTTAGTGTTTGTCACGATGCCACTGCGTAACAACTGGTCATGAACTCTGATGTATTATACCTTATCCAAGCTTAGGCGGTATCAGATCCCGATATCATTCCTCATGATAAGCATCATACAATCTCCAGAGGGCACAGAATCATTACGCCCGATATTCTGTCATGCTTGGTATTCTCTCTGGTCATGCTGGAAACAGCTAATAGCTGCAGGCAGCGCTTGGGAAGAAGTAGCGAAGCCGCAGCTTGATATCTTACTGGTATTATCCAATCGAGTAAGGCTGGGCATCTTCGTTCACGATATTCACTGAATAGGTTTAGATAATTGATGACATGATTACACAGCTCGGAGCTCTGCCTGAAACATTTACAAAGAATGCTAATCAATCGTTCTTTTCACGCTTCGACGATCTCGTGAAGGAATTATGCGAATCGCCAGACGAGAACAGCTTGGGAAGTGACGCATTGCATCCTCTCATCATAAGCTGTATAGCTACTCAACCCGATGTCAAGAACATGACTGAGATGGCGAAAATGGTTCTGCTTGATTTGTGCAATAAAGCCAATCAGCTTGATTTTCTTCGGTTTGCAGATAAGTTAAGTCATCAGTTGGTTATACGCGAGCAGGGTGTAATCAGGTATGCTCACCGGGTATCTTCATAGCTTCAATACTGATATCGCTTAGAGCAATAGCAGGCAGTTTATTCGATGACTGCGAAGGATCGTACCTCGATAACCGAAAGTTAGCAACGAAAGCGATCAGATGCCTTCACACTTTGGTATGTGGGGAGCCTACATACGCTTACCAAAAGGAAGTAGTCGAGTATTTCAGCCTCGAAGTATCTCGAATGATCGGTATCATGAACTACAGTTATCAAGACTCCAGTGGACATGACTCGGCTAGCGAAATGCGCTTAATGTGTGCACAGGTGATTTTGCAAGTGTGCAAACTCGAATCGATTGTTCACTGCAAATTGAGAGATTTACGCAGCTTAGCAGTTCAATGTTGCAGAGTGTGGGCTTGGGCATCTCGAGCAGGAGAAATACGACCAAATTTCTCATATTATCAGGACCTGCAAGCGGTCCTAAAGAACATCGGTATGTTGAACTTTCCTATCTCGAGGAGGATGAACCTCGCTGACTTACATGAAGTGGCTGAGGTTGCAACCATCTCGCCTCTAAATTCCTTGATTTTGAAGACGTTAACCGATCTAAGTTTCGATCCGGGCATAATGGAGCCAATCGAAGATACATCTGTCGTTATGCCATACACTAAAGAGACTTTGGCATCATCGAAATCTATATGTCAATACAATCGAGAGCGGGAAATAGCTGGATTGAAGAAGTCGTTGGATGCCACAGAGATCAAGTCGTTCCTAGCTAAAAGACAGGCCATCCAAGCAGCAAGTGCGGGTCAAGGAACTCTGTCGTACAATGATCGTATGCAGTCTATGATCGAGCTGATAAAAGATTGCACAAGTAAATAAATAATTCTTAGACTGTGTACAGGTGATCTGCTGACACACATCAGATGTCAAGGAGGCTAATATGGGAATCATATTTCAACGGCTCTTCTTCAACATAGTGGGCTACACTGCAGATTACGGAGCACACACTTCTCCTCTCACCAATGAACACCTTGCCACGTCATTCCATAGTGTTGTCTGCACCGCGTTTAGGAATTCTCCTATTATATGGCATTTCCTAGATGCTTTCGCTGATGGTAATGCTGATTGATATCCTTCCCGCAGACTCGTTAGCTGAAATTAATCTTAGTTGCGGAAACAAAGACGATATATGAGATTTTATACAGTCTCCTCTGTAGTCTGATTCTTTTTTGGGATGGCTTGACCGGGCAAAATAGAACACCTCAATTTCACACATGGGAACTGTACTCCAGCTGTCGCCTTGTATCAGCGTTAGCTAGAACGGGCTGGCTCCGTGCTAAGCTGTCAGGGCGAGTAGACTGTTTGCTGCGAGTACTTACCGATGCCTCAAGCATTAGTCAGTTGCTTCAGACCGTAAAGGTTGATCTCGATCGCCAATATGACGACGCGGTCATAGACATTACAGTACGATCCATTGGCCTGGACAATGTAGACGTAACTGAGTCGTGTTTGCATATGCTAGCTTGCTAGAGGACATTGCAACAATTACGGTACCGAATAAGCAAACACAGATAACCTGTACATATTCTAATACTACCCCTGGCGCATTCATGTCAATTGTATACACTTTAGAGCAATATACAAGATTCTAGACCTTGTTGCATTCATCTGTATGACTGGTTAGAATCCTTCGGCTCAAATTACTAAGGAATTCAAATTTTGGCAATGGTAGAGCTCTTTAGATTATACTATGCAGTTGATTCCGCTGAAATACATGTAATCATCGTCTCTGAAATAATAAGATTGATCATCCATTCAACCGCAAAGTATGCCACGTTATATTAAGCTTCAAGTTCTACTAGCTTACAAGCCTAATACTAATTAATACACTCATTAATTGATATATCCATCAGCAGTGATTACACACTGTTGATTTATTATTGTGAGCTATAAGATTAGCCTTCCATAAGTTATTAGTATTTCATGGTTGCTAGTGGCCGAAATTAATTCAGAACGCCACCCAAGGATTAATACTAAGTTATTGGATTTCCTCTTTGTCGCTTATTTGGTTGGCAATTATCACAAAAATGATTTTAACCCATGCATTCAAGCAATTGAAGCGGATTCCAAACCACCCACCCAGTAGACCACATTCGCAGCAGGCACGTGCAACTCCAGCTAACGAAATCATAGTCAACGCAGGATCATGGTTGGGAGAAACTATTCAAGAAACTTTGGAGACATCACATGGATCGTCCACCGTAGATTCAACCTCATCCGGATCAAAGTCTAAGACAGGGAAACGCAAGTGACGATACTGTTCACGGCTGTAGTACTGTTCGATAACGTTGCTCATACCACAAAGCCAAATATTACACTTTCGTATTTTGCTAGCTGGAAGGAAGCTGCCATTCGAATAGATCGAGATTACTCCCGGATCTGAATCAAGACATGTTGTTACACACTTTTATTGTTGATCACCGTCAAATTGTTCAAGAATACTTGTATTATTCCAACGAATTGATTTTCCACTTTCTGCAATAACCGTGTACGCTCGCGCAGCAACAACTCTATCTTACTCACCTCCACTTCCAACTCATGTGTCTTGACTGATGGCACTACATCGCTGATGCGAGGCTTGGGGGTATATTAGCGCTCTGGAGTTTGCTATTGAGGGTCGCTTACATCTGAAGTACTCGTTTGCGTCAAGTCAATCTGGAAGAAACTGTCTGCATACGAAATACGATCTTTTTTCCGCTCCATGTCAGGTGGCATCTGGTCCGAGGGCATCTCCTCTGACGAGAGCTGATTACTAATTTAAGCTGTATGCAAAGTTTATGACATTACTTTTCTCTTCAGCCGAAACCGATATTCTGATATCATTCTTGGAATTCGGACAATATATATCCAGATGGCCCAAGTTGGTCTTGGTAATGCAAGCGACTACTGCTTTAGTCTTATCATCTGTGGTCACGCGAGTTCGCTCTCTGCGATGACTTTGAGGTTGCGGATAGAACCTATCGGTTTGTTTCGTGTGTGTATATTTGACTCGCTTTTCCGTTTCCACTAGTGCGTTGAAGATTTGATTGAAGCTTTTATGCTGAGCCTAAATACAGCTTAGATTGATATGATTGATTGTCTAGAGCTTACTGTACCTCTGTCAAGTTGGATTCGAAGGTTATAGATGACATATCATTCAACGCTACATCAATGTCAATCACTATATCACTTTGTGATTCCATCAATCGTTTTACGAGTTTGTGATAGTACAGGCAAGTACAGCCTTTTGTCAGTTCCTTTCTCTACGATGAGGCCTAGTTTGCCTTCAATCTACATTATCTCTTAGTTCCTCGTATTCCCCATATTTTCTCTGTATAAAGCTATACTGTTTGACTTTGGGTGTACCTCGATCTGTCCCCTCCCCTGATAAGAATCAATCATAGCGCATATGAAATCGCACACCGTTTTTGTGAGATCTGGTATTGGTTTTAGTGGGAAGAAGGGTGCTGGCGGGTGTTGTAGGAGGTATAATGCGTGTGGTTCTGGCTCGTCTTCGGAAGAGGGACGTGGACGTTTTGTGGACATTTTTGGGGTGTTTTAAAGAGTATTGTGTGTGTTGATTGAGTGGTTGATCAATTGATGTGTGTGAATGGGTTGATCGAGTGGTGAGACAGGGTAGACTGAAAGTGAGACATATTTTTGAGACCAGTCTACGCGTTATAACAACACCCTCATCTGAACAAATGACAAAAGAAGAGAAACAACGCAGCACGATAGCAATGAAACGTACACACCCAAACATTCTCATCACAGGTACACCCGGTACTGGTAAATCCGCGCTCTCAGATTACCTCTCACAACACTATTACCTTCCCCCCCCACTCGACATCTCACAAATCGTAAAACAGAAACAATGGGGGGAATATAACCAGCACTGGAACACAATCGAAATAGATGAAGAGAAAGTATTGGATTATTTAGAAGATATACTAGCAAAAGGAAACCAGATTGTGAATTATCATGCAAATGAATTGTTTCCGCAACGGTGGTTTGATTTGGTCATTGTACTCACAACCAATAATACAATACTATATGATAGGCTGAAGAAAAGGTAAAGTGCTTCCCAATCGTTGATGCTCGTCATCAAACATTTTTAAAGTCAGTTTAGCTCAATAGAATCATATAACTGATACAATACTAGGGATTATGCAGACCATAAAATCAATGAGAACATACAATGCGAAATAATGAACGTGGTTTTGGAAGAAGCTAGAGAAAGTTATGAGCCGGAGATAGTTATACAATTAGAAAACAACAGCTTAGAAGATATGGAAACGAATGCTGAGCGTATTCATGCATGGCGACAACAATGGATAGAAAACCAAAGCAATGAAACAGATTCGGAATCAATGGAGGAAGATGCGACGGATACAGATGAATCAAGCAGTGATGGTCTGAGGTGAAAATCGTTCATCAGGCGATGCAGCAGTGTATCAGCCAAACATAGGCGCGTCATTTGGGCCAACAAAACTCAGGCAAGTGCATATCAGTGCTCCGCGTATGGGGATTTCCAATTTAGGATTGCTTCTTTGCTCCATACTTTTGCGGTCGGCAATGTCACCACGATGTAGAAATGTTACCGGAGGCCTGGCATAACTTTACGTTGATGACTTTGTCAAGAAACGCCTTCAAATAGAGTTAAATTTTGGCGCAAACAACTGAATACATTGGTCCGTACCTCCGAGCTTCTTGTATCATCCAATTTTTCCTGGCGTTATTCATTTGCGTTCGTTCTTCCGGTTTGTCTGACCACTTTGTTTCAGGCTTTTCAGTTTGCGGCGGTAATCGAGCTGGATCAAAGCGGGGTAGCGTAAAATTGGCAGACGGGCGTTGATGTATCCTGTTCGCATTCATATCGCCGTTGAGAGCTCCAGGTTGCTCCATCGGTGCGGGAATCTAGTCAGGCAGTCATCAGATGGGTTGTGATGACTTATTATAGTGAGCGGTGCAAGCCGTGACATGTCGAGCACACTATGACGCTGTTGGATCATCATAGCTGAGATGTCATTCATTTCTTTCGCAACTGCCATTATCCGCACTCTAATAACTATCCTTACCGCGACCAACAAATTTGCGATTGCCTGTTCGACACTCCTCCCCATTCTCAATTCTCTCCGTATGATATCGTGATTCACATGGGGTAATATATCAGCGACTTGTGCAACTTGTTCTTCCGTGTAGGGTACAGTTCCAGAGGTTGGTCCTGTGAGTATGCGTAGGATAACGAGACAGACTAACGGTGGTACTAGGTATGCTAAGTAGGAAGACATGCGGGCAGAAGAAGTACTCGAGTATATACAAAATGCTTTGATAGACACAAACAGACCGAGCAAATGGAAACAGCTTTCGAACCACGGACCGAATTCAACGACCAGAAACGAAATGACAAATCTCGATAGCAAGCCGTAAAGTACAAGATTTATGAGTAAGACTCTCCTGCACCAAAATCGTCTATTGATTGTCTATGCCCCATGAGCTCTGTGTCTGCTTGTTTCTGAATCTATAAGAGATGTTATCCCATCGACACAATCCAGACAACTCATCCGCCTCTCCTGACCCAATCGATCATGGTGTTCGAAGCACCCGATCAATTGCAGCAACCAGCTGTATCACAAGATCTGCCTTCTATCTGCTGACGACCCATGTGAGTCCACAATAGTGTGCGAGAAAGGCGTCAGCACTATCGGCTCGAATTGATGGCATGTTGTATAACATATTGCCTCATAGACGGTGCTGAAGCGTATAGCGCCATTGCAACGAAGTACAGCGTTCACCGGTGATGCGGCCGGACCGTAGCGTAAGGTAGTAGTTGTGGTGCGACCATGAGACTAGAAGCCGCGAGCGCCAGGGCTATGCTGGCTTGGTAGCTCCGATTACGAGAATGGTGTCACTATAGACCCATCATTTCTTCCGGTATTATTCCCCTGAACGAAATAGTCAGTACCTTATCTATGAAGAAATGACCCGAACGTTTACAAGAAATCCTCCTTGATCGTACCAATTGCGAACTAATGATTGAGACATAAGTACTAGCTCCTAGGTTGGAGGATTATACGGATGTGGCTTACAATTTGATTTGCATCGGTTCTGACACCTACTATTTTCAGGCGGACTTTCTCGTCTTTCTGTATTTGCACGGTCTATTAACACGAATTAGTGGAACGGTAAGGGTACCAGAGTTGTGTATATATGACCTGGTCTTCGTTCTGATAGCACGGGGGATTAGATACGGGCTGGAAGCTAAAATCGTCCGGTATTTGCTATATAGAGATCTCAGTGCTTGTGGTCATTCAGATGAAA
>Ga0160429_1001078_pt1 | contig 16264 bp, 18 predicted proteins | sample SolpanmetagenomR_FD_108199 | JGI IMG/M metagenome (GOLD analysis project Ga0160429, IMG submission 108199) | Solar panel surface microbial communities from Lawrence Berkeley National Laboratory, California, USA - R | ecosystem: Engineered > Built environment > Solar panel > Unclassified ...
ATTACGACGATAAGAGCTTCGAGTATATAAGCGAATAGCTTATACAAATAAATATAGGTCTAATTAGACTATAGCGGGAAAAGAATTAGAAGTACATGGATCTATTACTAAATATAATCGACGATGTAAAGAGCGGCTGCTTCTATAAGAAGATTAAAGAGGTGAGTATCTACATAGCTTTAAGGTTTAAACTTACTAATATCGTCTTAGAACTTCCGCGAAAGATAGGCTACCTTAACTAAAGAGCTTAAGCGGGAGAAGAAGGATGTAGAAGAAGCCTAGAAGGCTAAAGTAGAGGAGGCCCGTAAGGATAAGGAGCCTAAAGAAATGTTAGTAGGATCTATAGGGTGGAATTAAAGCAATTAAAGTAGATAAGCGAAGGATGATGTGTTAGCATGCTATATTAAAGTAGGCTGGAGACTTAACAGGAATAAACTTCTTTAATAGGGATACTTATAGTGATAGAATCGAGCATACGTATTTATAAGTAATATATATTATATAAATAAGCTCATATTCCTCGGTTACGCTAGCTCGAAGATTAGAGACGAATAGGGAGTAACGTCGACGTCGACATCTATAGTTTACGACGTGTTACGTAGCTTACTAGAGAGTTAAAAGATCGATATATAGGTTGAAATCTAACTATATCCTAATGCCGTAATGTGGCTAGGATGGTGTGTAGAATCCTAGTAATGGTTCGAGAAAAAGTGTGTGAAGATTATCGATAATGTATACTATGTTGTTACTCGTTTGTTTTTTAGGCGTAGTATATTTTATCGGTATAGCTATATATAATAACAGCTCTGCGTAGCTTCCTCGTTATAGTAAGTACGGAGTCCCTTAATAGTTATTATCGTACCGGACGAAGATGATGTCGTGCTTATAGTAATCTTTATACTACTTCTCGTTTTCTTCTCCGTATATTACCTATATACGGGCGATACTGTCGTCTATTATCTTCCGGGAAAATAGTTTTACCGTGTCGTGTAGCTTACTAAAGAGTTGTACGTTCGCTATATAAGTAAAGCCTAGACAGTATCCTAATATAGGGATATAGTTAATAGGGTATACACGATATCAGTAATAGGTTAGCTAAAGGTATGTAAAGAGTATCGATAGGTGATAATAGCTAACGAGGCTATCGATGCGGAATAAGGATCTTAATAGTAATAGCCTTAAGAAATAAAGACACTCGACTTAATTATTAGTATTTTAGTTAAATGTGACGGTTATCGTCTTAAGGTCGAGCTCGGTGAAGGATATAGAATTAATATAAATCCTAACTCTAGACTAATCGAGGATAGTAAAAAGGTAGAGGTAGTAAGAGAGTCTCTAGATAATATAAGGTATGCTGTAGACGTGTATAGACGATAAGGATAAGAGAGCTAGGACGCTCCTCGGCGAAGCGTATAGTAGGAGATAAGGTAAGATTAGAGTAGTTAAGAGGAACCTACTATAGCGTAAGGCGTGCTAAGGTAAATTAAAGGTTAATAAAGAATGGAATTAGAGAGACGTCTCGGTGGTAGTATATTAATAGAAGAGTAGAGGTTAAGAAGGTAGCTAAGGGTCTACTATATATAAGGCATACTATAGCAAATAGCTTCGGCTTAATAAGCAAGTGTTAGGAAGGAGATAAGGGAGTTTAGACATGTTAAGGTGTGCTAAGCGATTTCGAATCGCACGATAGTAACCTTCAAAGCATCCGTCTTGAATAATAGCTTGGTCTTCACATCATTGGAATCCTGCACCTTGGTGTTGTATGTGGCTTTCAAACTTGCTAGGCTCTGCTTCGCTGTTTGCAAATCCTGCTCCAAGCTCGTAATCTTCTGACTTAGTCGTTCGGTACCAGCTCGCGCCGTTGCCAGATGCTCTTCCGCTAGCTCCAATTCTCCCTGTAACTCCTCACAGTCTCCGGTCAGGCTCGCGAGACGATTCTCAGCTTCCTCCCTCACCAGCGTCGTTTCGCACTTTGCTTTGTATAGATCATCTCTCAAAGTCTTGTTGGATTGAATCCACGCATCGATTTGGGCTGTGGCAGGAGCCTTCCCCTTCTCCAGATCATGTTTTACTGTCTTCCAATATTCCTTTAGAGTCTCGTTGTTTCGATCTAGTAACTCGATACGAGCAGTTGCGGAAGCTTTCTCTTGTGCCAAAACTTCGCCTTCTTGTCGTAGATTGTTACTCTGCTCGGAGAGTGTCTGTTATGAGTCCTTGAGACCCAGAAGTTGAGTCTTGATGAGTTGTTCCATGTACGCTTCTTCCGCATTTCATTCCCTGTAAGTGGCGTAGGCCTTCTGCGAATTGGTCGGTCACACTGTTCTGCTGCTGTTGTTCCAGCTCTTGAATACGCTTCTCCTGCTCTGCACATCGTTCTTTGAGCGCCCTTTCACGTTCCAATGCAGTCTCAAACTGCCTTGTGATTGATGACCGTGCAATCTCTTTCTCCTCAACTTTGTCCTCCAACTTCTTGACCCTGGTAGACGACTCGCTCTTTTGCGAGGCAAGATTACTCTCTGACGTCGTGTTTGCTGCTTTCAAATTCTTCACGCTCTCCGCCAATGAAGTCTGGTCCCGTTGACTATTTAGCATTGCCTCCAATGTTTCTTTTGTTTTGGACGAATCAGCGTTCGAGTCGGTGGTTCCAGTTGTCATCTTCTCGATGTTCGTTCGCAACGCTGCTATGCTCTCCTCCAAACTCCGTCCTGTTACGACTTGTGTTTTGAGCCTGTTGAACGTCTCTTGATTGCTGGCAGCCGTCTGCTTCAATCCATGAACCATCTCAGTCAGATCCTCGACCTTAGTCTGGGCTTTGGCGAGGTCGTTACCAAGATCATGGCTCTTCACAGCTTTCTTCAGATTCTCAGAGACGCGAGTGTAGGCAGGTACCATGGCTTTGGGATAAGTGGATGAGGTATAATTTGCGCCAAGTAGGTCTGCTGGAAAGTCGCGGCAAAGCACTGGCTCTGTCTGGGCTCGGACCAGCTCAATCAAGGTGCTGAGGTCTACATGTTCGATCGTTTTTGTCAATCTGTAATTCTTCAAGGTGGCGAGTATCAATTCGATGTCTTTCATTGGTCGTACATCTGTCTCTTTGTGTAGACGCTCTTTTGCATTAGCGTTAACTACATTCGTGTAGCCGAGTACGTTTTCGATTGGAGACTAAAACTTTGAGCTTTCCGCGTACTTTCGATGAAGAGCTGAAGCAGACTTCCTCGGCTTGAAGGGCAAGCCTGTCTGAATAGATTTCTTCTGATCATCTTTCTTGGGAGCCATGGCGTCGTATATTGATGACTAAAGAAGTGGGTGCAATGTTGCCGCAAGGTAGTTGTGGTCCTTGTAATGGTCAAGAGACGAGTCCTTTTCCTTTTGGGATTGTGTCTTAGATCTATCTTCGTCTTGGCATGTGTTTCAGGAGCTGATTGGGTGCTTGTTCACTTGAAGGATGAAGAGGTTGGTGGAAGGAAGAAGGAGGAAGAAGGATAGCAGGAGAAGATATGAAGGCGAAAAAAGGCCCACCTCGAACTTTGCGAAGGACACACCTAGCATTGAGTGTTTCAGGTCTGCCTCAAAAAATTGCCAATCCAAATCATGTCTGAGCAACAGAAACAACTATCACTATTCCTCATTCCTCATCCTCTCACCTAAATCTCAACATAGCTCATTGCTGACTTGTCTTGGCAGGCGAATTGACTTCTGCAATTAGGTCCATTGGATCGTCTCTGTGCTTGTAAAATGCTCAACTTTACAGTCGATGTCGTAATTGACTGTGACAGCTGCCGCTTTGAGGTTGAGCTTTAGAAATATGTAGGGGTGATATCAATCCTGACATTAGATTGATCGAGGTTAGCAGAGAGGTTGACTGATGTGAGTGTTTCGACGGAGTGCGAGGTGTATTGTGACGATTAAAAACGATGCGCACTTGGCCGCTTGTGAAAGCTTGACCTTTCGACGTGTGCCCTGCATTGTTGACGTTAGCTACTCCATACTCTTGTGCCCTACCCAGTCTAGACACTATCCGAAAGCTCTAGCTATCAACCAGTCGCTGGTAAAGTGGTTTTCATGACTCGTATCCTGTTTCACATTGTTTGTCAATCATATCAATAGGAATCCAACACAATTCACCGGCGGACCCACTTGCAGCTCTTCTTAAACATCTTTTGCTTTCTCTTCCTCTTGTCTTCTTCTTCATTTCGCATACTCTCCACATCTAAAACATCATTTCACCCAATATCTGCTCAGTGATACTACGCATCTGCAAAAAGCGCTTATCCTCTCCTGCTCCATCACAATGGACCTTCAACCTGACCAGGAGATGCTCGAACAAGTCCTAGACATCAACACCGACATGGCTGACCGCCTTTTGCGACTCATCAAAGCCGAAGACGCTGATGATGTACCTGCAGCCCGCCTTAAAGATGCACTTGAATCACTCGGCGCACCACAGAACCCCAGAAGCGCCAACGATGATGCACGTGCATCCATATCCTGCGCACAGCCAGACGATGATGAAGAAGAAGACGTGGAGGTAGAAGATAGCAATGCACCAGCACAACTGCTCGACGCACAAGATGTGGATATGGAAGATGCAACAGACGGAGCTGTGGAGACTGAAGATTTGGAGAATTTGGAAGAGTTGGAGAAATTGGAAAATTCGGTAGACGGAATCGTGAAAGAGAAGGGTGGAGAAATTGGAAAGATGAAGACTGGAGTTGGAGTAGACGGAACAGTGCAAGATACCGTTACCGCGTTCAGAAACCGGAGTTGGGCAAGGTTGCGCTTCTCAGTCGAGACTCCTCTCGACCCTCAAGCATCGACACAATTCATACATGATTCGCGTTTTCATATACGCTCGTACGTCCATGAGGCCGAAAGATATCGACTACTACGTGGCCAAGTCGTACGCCTGAACAGCGCAATCAGAAACATGACTGGTCAGTTTCTTGCCTTTGAGAAGGGCTTACTCGATAATCTCGCCAAGTACGAGAACCCTGCGCATTGGAATTACGTCAGTCCAATCTTCTCGAATCTCAAACCTCCACCAAGCTTCAATGAAGTCATCTCTAGCATTCTGCCTCGTGGCAGTGACATGCATCTCGCCAGGCAAAGCATCGAAAAGATTGGACAAGTCGTGATGTATGATTTGTGTCGTGTGGTGCATCAGTGCACACCAGTCTTGGAAGCTGCAGATGCTTCAACGATCGAACTCATGGAGAGACCTAACTCAGACGGTGTTAACGAGTTCATTGACAAACTCAATGCCACACCCATCGTATACACGACCGTCTCGGATGCCGCCAAATACAGCCATGCCTTGGGATCTCAAGTGGACGATACTCTCGAGCTCGTTACAACCACTGCCGGTCAAACTCTACAAGCAGTGGCGTCAACGCATTCGAAGATCATGAATATGGCAAAGGACGTTCCAAATGCGGATAGCTTCCAACAATTATCTGTCAAGGAAATGTCCGCCATGTCAAGATGTATTTTACAAGAGGCATTTCCTTCGGAACCAAGCGACAACCTCAACCTTGTGACCCGCGCCTCCTATGAGAGAAAGATGCACGAATTTCGCTCACGGTTGACCTTGTGCATTTCAGCAGACTTGTGCGCACAATTGAGGGACTTTGAAACTGAGTTGGCTGACTTACAGCGCGAGGCGCGGAGACTCATGGACGATGAGTGGATGCCTTAGGCATGTCGTCAAGGAGGTCAAGAGAAGTTATGGTGATAGTTCCTGGCGTAACGGTTCCTGGCTTAATCACGATGTGGATGTCTTAGGCGTGTCCTTCAAATGGTTAGGAGAATCTATGGTGATAGTTCCTGGCTCAATCACGATAGAAATATACACACTCTCTTCACCCTTTAAGAGCCTAAATACCCTAATAGAGTACTTAAGCGGTGATTTTGCGTGAAGAAGCTTATGACTCTGCTTTCATGTCGTTTCTCAGTCACCTACACTGCGCGGTGAGTGCGAGAAATACTTCACTTAGTTTTATAACGTAAGTTATGTTCTGGTATCGTGAACGGTGAAAGAAATATTCATAGATTGGTCTAGCAGTCGTGCTAAGCGTTTGGCCCGACTGCGGATGTTGGTGGCGGCGGCATACTGGATTGAGCGACCTCCTGCGATGGCCTTCGAACGCCTTCCGGGTTTATATCAGGTTTGGGCTTCCACAGGAAGGTGACGCTCTGTGGGCGATACGATGACTAATCATTCTGTTGATGTCATTCCCTTCTATGAACAACCTTGAACACAAGAAGACTTTTATCCTCATTTCCTCATCGTGTCCTACTCAGTTGTGTACCATCCATTGTGCTCGGAGTGACTTCACAGCTCAAATATTCTTCTCACAAAACACATACAAGGATGACACGAACCAAATCACCTCCTCCAGGAGCGCGCTTGGTCCTCATGAACCTCAACGATACCCACGAATGCGCCATCTTACGAGCACAGAGAGTGATTTGTGGCTGGAAGATCGAGATCGCTCAAAAAGTTCGAAAGCAAATGGCAGAAGGACATCGGACGTTGTACTGGATTTGTCTCCCGTATAGTCCAGAAACCCTGAACATCTACGGTACTCCAGATACAGCAGAGCTACCTACAATCACAAGGGACGACAGTATTTGTCTCCCCGTAGGCCATATCAGTCTTGATAAGCAGGACTGGCCAGAGGTAGAAGGAATGGAGCCGGAGCTGGGGCTGACCAGTCCTGATGGCAGTGTCTTGACCATAACAACGTTATTTGTGCGTACCAAATATTCCGAGTCTCGCCTGAAAAGGAATAGAAGACAGAGGCCGGCCAGGCATGCTGAGAACAAGTCGGTGTAGGTCCTGCCCGAATTTAGAAAATACGGTATAGCAACGTGGGCGATGCTGCAACTCGAGACCGAAGCAAAAGATGCTGGAGCGCACACAGTCACGATCAATACACTGTCGAATAAGTATTTCGATGCGAACGATTCCGAAATGTTGGCAATGTGGAAGAGTATCGGTAGAGAGATGAGGCCGAGCAGTACAATTGGGTGGTGAGTAGACTATACATCAGAGTATGGGTATGTCCAGGACCGAGCTGTATAGGCTAATGAGAAGACAGGTACGAGAGTATGGGATATAGAAAGTATAGGACAGATCTTGCGAGATATCGTAATTATACCATTGATGAGAAGAAGGAGATTTGGTTTGACGCAACATTTATGCGAAAGGACTTATAGCACTTTCACCAGTTAAAGGTCAGACACTTATGTTCTCCGGTCTGGTCACTCTTGTGTTTTTACATCTATCTACATCGACTTGATCAGTGCCTTGGCTTGGTAGGATGCAGAAGTGCTATCATAACTGATTTTGGCAAAACGTTCTGAACTACTGAACAACAGATAAGCCACACACCTTTCTAAAGAGACTGGATACTGAGGGTGGATGTGGCTAAGTCCAATCATTTAACCAGGTTTATACTTACTGCCGAGACGATTACCCCGCTTTCAACCCCTCTGTCGATCCCATACTGTACTTACATGCTCTTCTCAAGACTATATCATTTGCTCAGTGTGTCAATCACTCCAAAGGAAGAAACAAAATGGCATACAGCGGACGACTTGCGATTATAGCAGGAGGCTTGGGTCCGTATAGACAGCTTGGAATGTTCACTTCTGGCTAACGACTACTCTAGGAGGTCTTGGGAGTGCTACAGGCAGATTACTGAAGAGTAAAGGCGCTCAGCTAGCTCTACTATATGCCCCATTCGAGGCTTCACGGAAAGACCAAGTGCTGCAGTCCACATTCGGCACTGATGTCGACGGCATAAGCGCATTAGAATGCGACATAACGTCTGAGACTTCTGTGAAAGAAGCGTTCAACCAGATCTCTTCACAGACGAAAGCCTTCCCCAGTATCCTCATCAATGCAGCAGGCTACGTGTCGGTGCAGCCGCTCGAGGATACTACAGCAGAGGAAGCACTAAACAACTTCCTGCCAAACCTGCTCGGCCCTTTCAATCTCAGCAATGCTTTCTTCCGACTGCATCAGTCTCATGGTGCCAAATCTACTGCAGATGGATCAAAGCCGCCGGGGCGCATCGTCAGTATCTCGTCACAAGCATCGCACGTAGCACTCGATGGCCACGGTGCCTACTGCGCATCCAAAGCTGGACTCAACGGACTTACCCGCTGCATGGCCAATGAATGGGGTCGCAAAGGCATCACTGCCAACACTGTCAGTCCAACTGTCGCGCTGACTGTGCTGGGCAAAAAAGCGTGGGCCGATGATGCTAAGAGAGAGGCCCATCTTAGGCAGATACCGACGGGTCGTTTTGCACAGCCAAAGGAGATTGCCGATGCTATTGAGTTCCTGTGTCGAGATGAGAGTGGTATGATTAACGGTAGCGATGTCAGAGTGGACGGTGGATACACTATCAGGTGAAGAAGTATAAACACTTGACCATTGAACGAAGTACTTCGAAGTCAGTGGCTCCAACTTAGTGAGAATACGATCCAGAAGGCCACTTTTGACAAACTCTTTTCATCACGAGCTTCATACATTCTTGATACTTAACAGGCCTGTGCAACTTCTCCGATAACGTGACACTATTTTTTCCAGGAAACAAGATCGAAGTAGAAAGAAGTCTGAAACGCAGATCAAACCGTCTTCGAGTCATGGCAGTTCTTATCTACGAAGCTTGTGCATGCTTCTCCACATGGTTAATTCCTTTTATGCAACAAATTTACGTCATGTTGAAGAATTGGGCATTGGACTGCCGTATGTCCACAAATATCGTGCGACAAACCACCTTACTTAACCTGATTCCCTCCCGCTTATCTTTCCTGTTCTGAATCCTCTTCGTGCCTGTAGCCTGCTGTGCTATTCATGAGCTCAACCTCTCGTTCTGCTGTATCATCACGAGTACCTGCACCACCACCATAGCGATGATAAGCTCGCAACCCACCGAGCACCACGATGCATCTGCTCTCGAAAAAGCCACTTCACCTCGTTTCGAACCCGCAGCCAACAATCCAGACCTCTCCAATACTCCCACCGCCCGAAACAGTACCACTAGCCCTTCCAATTCTACTTCAAAGTCCAGTCACCGCTACTTAAACGAGGAACAAGCACTCGACTGGTGTCGCAAATACCCTAGCTCTGCCGAAGAGATCTACATTGTATACTCGCAAGATGACAAGGACAATCCTCGCAACTGGGGGCTGGGAAGAAAGTGGTATATTACGTGCCTGGTCTCAATGAGCAATGTCCTTACTTGCTTGTGTGCTGGAGGTTGGTCATCAGGAGCTGCGTATGCTGCGGAAGAGTTTGGAGTCAGTGCTGAGGTTAGCACGTTGGGTATGTTGTTTCGCAGCTCCAGCTTGAAGTGCTATAAGATGACAATGGTCATGCTGACGATGGTACGCTCACAGGTCTTGCCATGTATGTGCTTGGTTTTGCATTTGGCCCACTCTTACTTGCTCCATTGAGTGAATACTACGGTCGTTCACCCATCTACTTCGTAGGCTGGTTCCTCTTGGTCATTTTCCAGATCCCGGTAGCTCTCGCGCCCAACATCGGCACGGTCATCGTGTGCCGCTTCATAGGTGGCTTTTTTGGGGCCGCTCCGTTGACGAACACTGGCGGTACTGTTAGTGATCTTTGGAGTAGAAACACAAGTGGTCCTGCGATGGCTGTTTATGGAGTCAGTTCGACGAGTGGACCACCACTTGCTTTGGTGATCACAGGGTATATTGCCCTGCATTTGGGCTGGCGTGATAATATCTGGATTATTATGGGTATTTTGGGGGCTTTTTGGCTGCTTATGGTAAGTTTCGTATTTCGATTTCGGGTACAAGACTGAGTGACATGATTTCTGGTGCATTCATTGAAGCGAGAACACTCCTCTTATCGGCACTCATCACCTGGAAACATATATCGCCTAGTGTTGCACAAATGCGGACGATAGTAGAAGTGCTGATGAATCGCTTCCCAGATTGCAACTCTACCCGAGACTCGACACACTATAATCCTTGACAGAAAAGCCAAACGAGTACGAAAAACACTTCAGAAAGAGGGTCTGGGAGGTGGCGACAACATCCGCGATGCAAATGCAGACGAGAAGAAGGGCTTGTCGACCCTATTCAAAATCACCTTGTCTAGACCATTCGTTTTTCTGTTTACGGAGCCAATCACTTATGCTAGTGCCATATACAATGGTAGGTCATGTCTCAGATCACCAGCAGATCGTCACTCACAAGTTTGCAGGCTTCATCTATGGCCTGGTTTATATCTTCAACGAGGCTTTCCCACTAGGTAAGATGACAGACGTTACGAGATATGCAAAAAGTGTGGTGAAGTAACATTGAGAACAGTATTCGGTGAGGGCCACGGCTTTAACACCGGTGAAGTTGGCCTGTCATTTTTAGGACTCACGATCGGCCCTCTGATTGGCGCATGTCTACACTTTTTGCAGGAAAGATACTATCTCAAGCGTGTCGCCCAAAACGACGGCAAAGGTGTGCCCGAGGCGAGGATGTGGATGGGGTTAGCAGGTACAGTTATGTTGCCCATCTCTCTATTCTGGTTCGCCTGGACTTCTTATCCTAGTGTGCAGTAAGTCTTGTACCTCACCTGCGTAGATAGGCAGTACCATTGACCCTTCTCCCTCTATAGCTGGATATCTCCGATCCTGGCATCTGCTCTGTTTGGGCTTGGGATATACATCATCATCCTCGGCATACTCAACTACGTCGTCGATTCATATCAAACATACTCAGCATCCGCTCTTGCCGGCGTCATCTTCGTGAGAAACATTGTTGGCGGTGGATTTCCCATGTTTGCCACATACATGTATGACAAGCTAGGCTGGGAGTGGGCGAGCTCGTTGCTGGCCTTTTTGAGTATTCTGCTTATTCCGGTAAGTCTTGGTGTTCTCCATTTGCATGCAGATATCACAAGGGAATCTGTTGACTAATGAACTACAGATACCATTCATCTTCTTCTTTCGAGGCGAGGCGATTAGACTGAAGAGTCCTTGGGCGAGTGAGCATTTCAATCAGGACGAGGATAAGCCGCATTGAGCGATGCTGATAGGAAAGATGACGATGGGAAATAAACGAATGTTTAATGACAGCATATAGCCAGAGTTGGTAAGCATGATTACCTGAAATATAGATCTATTGCGAAATCCTTTTAGTATGGTCGACATTGTGTGCTGGATTGTGTTGTGACAGCGGCAACTAATGATAGATACAACAACAAGAGCATGAAGCTGTACGACACGCCACGCACTAGTCGCCACACGGGGTTTCTCTTCCGCCACTCACCTGATGGCCTGTCATAACGTACTAGCACGATCACAACCAGCTATCTTCACGCGCTCAACCGAATCCAGAGTGGTAAATACGAGATGTGTGTTAAATTCTCCTAGCGTGTGGTCGGAGCATAATCAGGAGGTCGTGACACATTCTGCATATTCAGTCATGCACGAAATAGGCAAGCCATATGCGAGCGTGATGACGATGTAAAGAAGAGGCCCAGCGCGATACTTCGTGAGTCCTGGATATATCTTTGAGATGTGCTACTTCTTATTCGTACTCATGTTCTGTTGCGATCTTTGTGACACTAAGGTATAATACTGCAAATACTGCATGTGATAGTTGCAGTGGCGGTGATTGTGATCAGCACTCGTTGTTACTATTGTTTGTGATGGTTAGTGTGACGCAAAGAGGAGGAGCACAGCGGCTATGGCAGATGGAGAGTGGCCCCTGTTTATTGTATGGTAAACACAGTTTCCAACAATCCGCCTTGCTTCTGATTTACACAAAGAAGCTGCTACAATTCTTGGATTCGTTCTTCATTGCCAACTCACTTCCGGTGGTTGGTTGCAAGCTGATGTATATATGCTCGACTATTGGTTGTACATAGAGTTTCTTGAGGGTGGAGGTGATTGCGCTAGGCCGCGTCGTTGTTTTGCGAATCATGCGTTTCTCTTCTTAAACCAACTGTCTGAGTCGTCTGAAAGTCTGGCTGGTCTTGGGACAACCGGCATTTTCTTGTCTCGGCAAGTCTGCAGGGATTTGGCCTTGACTGCCTGAGCCGCCTGAGAACGAGAAGGTGAATGTCTGTAATCATGCTGTTGTGAGCCTGATGGACTAGCAAGGATGATACGGCCTCATTGTATTGTCTGTTGGCAAGTTGAATAATAATAATAATAGTGAATGTCGCAAAAAGGGCAAGGCTGCTCCGCGATCGATGAACAAATAGAATTGCGGCATGCCTTGCCGTAACCACAATTGTGGAATTAGAAACTACGATGGACCCACGGCGCCAACGCATGCTTCCATAACCTCTCCGTCAGGTTGGGTCACTCTTCTGCCATTCTTCACATCCTCTTTCTTTCCCTCTGTATACTGCCTGTCGTTCTTCGTTGGCTGCTTGCTTGCTTTGTCTGTATAGGCTGGTCAGCGAGTGGTGGTGAGACTGTGTTACGTTGTGTAGTATCAATACTCTGTATACTTTTTACCCACTCTTCCGGCCTCGCCCTTGCTTGCTCAGGCCTGGCACAACCACCGGATCTTGGACTCAAACTGGACATCTGTGAGAAAGCAACTTCTGCCACTGAGCATTGAGTTGCAGAGTTCTCAAGAGCACAATGCTGTTCGGTAGCCCGTTCAATCTCCAGAAGTCCTGATGAAGGAGGATACACCGCAATATACAAAGAGCATATTTCAAGACATAGAACATATACAACGACCTTTCATCATAAGAATACCTACCTCATCACTACCATTACTAGAAATAAGACACATACAATGACGACTACTCCTTTTGCTGTTGGCAGTGCCAACTTCTCCCTATTGAACGCCCCAGATACCACCATTGCAGACAAAGATGCTGGAACGAGAGCTGGACAGGCATTCAGGATACAACTGGTCCAAGACTTGACAAAAGAAATGAAAGAACATATGAGACACGGCAAGGCACAGCTTGTGTTAGGCACCAACTCGGTATTCACCACCATCATGGCAAGTGTAGACTAAGAACCATGTTATTGATGCACATTCATAGCACATGAGATTCGGCAACAATACGTTTATTCCTATTGCGTCTCGACCAGAGACTTTCAGACGAGAAATTTATGCACAAGATACAAATAACAGCGAAAGCCTCTTATACAGAGGATTGGTTTCACATACCTTTACAGAGACGAAAGAGAGGGAAGTAGTAGCGAATGCTGATGCTGCAATGCTTCAGCTGAATGTAACAATGGCAAATCTGCAGAAGGAGAAAGAACAAAACAAGTTCGTACCATAAGCGCCGACTGACTGGGCGAGAAAGTAAAGCTAATCGCTTGTCAATAGGGCGCAATCAGTCAATGCAATCATGCCCAACAATAAGAAAGCCGTCCTTGTCAGACAGCCAGCAGTATTCAACAAGATCGGATCTTGCACATCTCAGTCGGCTCTTTCCAAAGCTGGTCTTACTCAAGATATCATGTCGTCGTCTGGCTTGCCCGATGTCCAATCTGGATCTATCGCCATGAACACAGCCTGTCGTCAAGCTCTGATCCACCTGCTGGGGATCAAGCCTCTGGAAGTAGCTGAGATTGTTCGAACGACCCATATACCCAAAGACACTTGCATGCACGTTTTGCAGAAGATTGCGAACTCAGACCAGTCATCGATGAAGTGGAAGCTGACTGACAAGGCTTTCAAAGAGCTGAATCCGTACGTCTTTCAATATGAAAGTGAAGATAGAACAGCTGCTATTGAATGTGCTGTAGCTGCCTTTGATCGTCAACGGATATCCAAGGACGATAAGATCTGGCAAAAACTTCTTCCTCTATCAGAGCGAGGATCTGGTAAAACTCTGTCCAAGCTTAACCTGACAGGTCCTGGCTCTTCGACTCCCAACGTTCCTCGTCCGTCAACCAAATCGAGCTCCCCAGCGAATGAATCTGTTTCTGGTATCTTGTCGGCAGACGAGTCAAGGCCGCAAGCTAAATTTGGAGCTGCAGCTGAAGTGAGAGCTAAGCAGATCTTTAATAGAAAGACAATCCCAAAACCTTCTTCATCATCAAGTTCTTCCTCACGACCTAACAAGACGACAACCTCCGACTCCAACGCTGCCACTGCTGCAGTCAGTGACAACGATATGGCTAAGAAAGGTGTCGCACAGAGGGTGTTGAAGCGCAAGATCTCGGATGCCAAGTTCAAATCGGACGAGCGCATTGACAATTCCGCTGTTGAGGACGATGATTTAGTCGTAAAGGCGCCTAGCTACGAGCCTGACCGGAAGAAGCTGAAGATGGATACAGAAGGCACGAAGACAACACGAATAGTGCCAGCTAGTTCCGATGCACCTGCAAAGAAGAAAGAGATGACAAAACAAATCAATAAACCACAAACGTCAACGCCTACAATGAAGCCAAAGGTCACGACGACTACAGCCACTCCATCGACAGCAACGGCTAGCACTGTCAAGAAGACTTCGGCATTAGACTCTTCGGCGAACGCTATTTTCCGCACCACAGCCTCACCTCCTAAGCCCCGAAAAGTTGCACGTGCTACAGGCTCGGTTTCCGATGGCGAAAAGCAAAAACCAGTCAACATCTCTTCCACTGTTCAAGGTCATGGAGCATCACGTCAACAACATCACCAGACCTCGCCAGGACAGCAGCAACAGAAGAACAGTTCCACCGATGATAAGCTCAAGCCCAAGCAAATTGCTGCGACAACAGTCAAAGGGCTTCTGCCATCCCCGAATCTACCACCGAAGCCACCAAGGAGTGTATCAAGCTCGAACATCACGAGCAAAACCAACAACAAACCCCAAACATCATCTACAAAATCCGGCCAAGTTGTACATTCACGCACAAACGAAGGCTCGGCCGCATCGGCACATGCGGGCAAGCAAACGCAGAAACAAACAACAACAGACAACGCTCAACTACATAAACGCATCCCGTCCACGTCTACCACTTCATCTTCATCCGTCCGCTCCGCCATCTTTACTCCTCCAACTCATCGAAACTCTACGAGCAGTAGTTTGTCATCCTCGTCTTCAATGGTTTTTACTCGGGCCGATGCCAAGGCGCTCAAGCGCGATAGAGACGACAGTGTCAAGATTGATGGGCCCGCCACAAAGAAAGTCAAGAAGGTAGAAGTAGAAGTCACGAAGAGAGCAGAGTATCCAAACTCGTCTCCTCTCACTGCAACATCCGAGCTTGCCAGCGTGAGCACTCCGGCGCAAAGTGCAGTTGCAGCTCGTTCGCCACTTCCTCCTCCACCTGCTGCCTCTAAAGCCAAAGCCGAAACCATAACCGCAATCCAGACACATCCTCAAACAGAGAATGTCAACGTACCCATCCCCACCGCCGAGCAGCTTCGCACTGTCGAAATCAACGCTAAACGCCGCCGCCTGGCTAGTCTTCGCACTCAATTTTATCAACTCTTCCGCAACTGGATCTCAGCCCGTGTCGCTTTCCATAAGGACGAATCAAACGCCACTCCGAAGACTCATGATTCTCTCAAAGCTCATCATACAAAAGTCAAAGCTATGGAAGTTGAGATCCGCAGTCTCATGGACGACGTGGACGACTTCACAATGTGGGATGGTGTACCAGCAAAGTTCACTACCGAGCATGAAGATTTCCTACGCGAGAGATTGAGGACGCTGCATCCTATCTATAACGAGAAATGGGATACGCTTGAGAAGATGCGGGCGACGGAGGATAGGGGTGAAAAGTACGATGTATTGAAGAAAGATGTGTGCAAAAGACTTGAAGAGATTGAAGATTTGCAGGCCATCTTGCATCCGGCGCAGGAATGGGAGTTTGTGGCTGATGTTGCTGGTGTGGAGAGCAGTCAGTAGATATGCACTTTGGGTATTGTGAAGATGAACTACGCCGAAGTCGGGGTGGAATATGAACAGATCGCAATTTACGCCGATAGGAAGGGATTTTTGAGTGAAGAGTGTATATTGGATGATATTGAGACGATCAAACACCCAGGAAAATACAGGACCTTGGATCTGAGCATTGGAAACAGATTATACATAGGCAGCTATACATGCAAGTTTCAATACAATTACGAGACACAAGTAGAATTCAACAACAATTCAACAACGACATCACGAGATCAATCTACAGAAAATATAAGGCCAAACATTTCTATATCGAGGCAAATTCTCACACACTACTCCCCTCACACCCAACATCAAACCTTGACATTCATCTTCTCATGCACACTCTCGCTCGGACTCTCCTGCACCTCCTGACCC
>Ga0160429_1001082_pt1 | contig 16231 bp, 10 predicted proteins | sample SolpanmetagenomR_FD_108199 | JGI IMG/M metagenome (GOLD analysis project Ga0160429, IMG submission 108199) | Solar panel surface microbial communities from Lawrence Berkeley National Laboratory, California, USA - R | ecosystem: Engineered > Built environment > Solar panel > Unclassified ...
GAGGGCCACCTGGCCTGGCTGGCCGCCCACGGCGTAACGTGCCTGCGCCTGATGCTGGAGTACTGCCAAACCGAGCACCGCTACCTGGAGCGGCCCGTGGGGCGGTTTCAGCCGTACATGGTGCGGTTCTGGGACGACCTGTTTGGCCTGTGCGAGCGCTACGGCCTGCGCCTGCTGCTCACCCCGTTCGATACGTTCTGGATGGCGCGGCGCTGGCGCCACCACCCCTACCACGCCGCCCAGGGCGGGCCCGGCGGGCCGCGCACGCAGTGGCTGCTGAGCCCGGGTATGCGGCAGGCCATGAAGGACCGGCTCACGTTTGCGGCCGAGCGCTGGGGCGGCAGCGGGGCCTTGTTTGCCTGGGACTTATGGAATGAGATTCACCCCGCCCACGCGGGCCGGAGCACGGCCGGCTTCACCGAGTTTATCAGCGACCTGAGCACCCACCTGCGGGCCGTGGAGCAGCGCTGCTTCGGCCGCACGCACCTGCAAACGGTGTCGCTGTTTGGGCCCGTACTGGCCCACCACCCCGAGGCGGCGGCCCTGGTGTTTGGGCACCCGCAGCTCGACTTTGCCACCTCGCACTTCTACGACGCCGCCACCATCGACAACCCGGCCGACGCCGTGGGCCCGGCCCTGCGCACCGGCGCCCTGGTGCGCGAGGCCCTGGCCCACCTGCCGCCCGGCCGGCCGTTTTTCGACAGCGAGCACGGCCCCATCCACACCTTCAACAACCGCCGCCGCACGCTGCCCGAGGCCTTTGACGACGAGTATTTTCGCTACATGCAGTGGGCGCACCTGGCCTCGGGCGGCGCGGGCGGCGGCCTGCGCTGGCCCTACCGGCAGCCGCACGTGCTCACGCACGGGATGCGGGCGGCCCAGCGCAGCCTGGCGGCCTTTGCCGGGCTGCTCGACTGGCCCCACTTGCAGCGCCGCAACCTGAGCGCCGAGCTGCGCATTTCTACCCCGGCTTTCGCGGGCTTTGCCTGCGGCGATGCGGCGCAGGCCGTGGTGTGGCTCGTGCGCCAGGACCGGCCCACCACCCGGCGCAGCGCCCCCCGGCGGCCGGCCCCGCTGCCCGTGCAGCTTGCGGTGCCGGGCCTAGCGCCCGGCGCCCACCTACTGCGCCTCTGGGACACGCTGGCCGGCCAGGAGCTGGGGCAGCGGCGGGCCGTGGCCCGCGCCGGCTACCTGGTCCTCGACCTGCCCGCCGTGCCCACCGACCTGGCCCTGGCCATCGGGCCGGCTACTGCTGGTCTTTGAGCACGGCCACGGCCTCGCCCAGCGTGAGGTCTTTGGGCAGGCCGCGGGTAAAGCGCATGGCCCGCTTGGCCAGGGCCGAGTCGCCGGCCTGGGTTAGGCGGTCGGCGGCCAGCGGGGCCAGGGCCAGGGGCGTGGCCGTGGCTTGCAGCGCCTCGTATTTGTCGGCCTCGGCCTGAAACTGGTGCTGCCGGGCCCGGAACTTCACTAGCTGGAGTGAGCGCACGGTTTCGGCCTGGCGCTTGCGCAGGCTCTGCACGATGGCCGTCATTTGCTGAAAGCTGGGGTTGGCGGCCACGCGGGCCTTGCTGTTGGCTTCGAGCTTGAGGTAGTTGGGCTGGTCGTCCCAGGCGCGGTAGCTGGCGGGCTTTATCTCGTCCCACTTCAGCGGAAAGTCCGCCTCCTTTTCGCCCTCATCCAGGTACGACGCCACGTCGGGCAGCACGATGTCGGAGGCCACGCCCTTGAACTGCGTGGAGCTGCCGGTGACGCGGTAGAACTTCTGCATCGTGAACTTGAGCGAGCCGAAGGGCTTGAGGGCGTTCAGCTCGGCGGGCAGCGTGGCATCGAGGTCGATGATGCGCTGCACCGTGCCCTTGCCGTAGGTGCTGGCGGTGCCCACGATGAGGCCGCGCTTGTAGTCCTGGATGGCGGCGGCCAGAATCTCGGAGGCCGAGGCGCTGTGCTTATTCACCAGCACCACGAGCGGGCCGCTGTACTGCACGCGCGGGTCCTTATCGGTCAGCACGTTGGTGGTGCCGCGGCTGTCGTGCACCTGCACCATGGGGCCGCTGGGCAGGAAGAGGCCGGCCATCTGCACAGCATCGCTGAGCGAGCCGCCGCCGTTTTCGCGCAGGTCAAACACCACGCCTTTCACGCCTTCGGCCGTGAGCTTGGCCAGCTCCTTCTTCACGTCGTCGGCCGAGGAGCGCCCGCCGTTGCCGTTGAAGTCGGCGTAGAAAACGGGCAGGCGCAGGTAGCCGATTTTCAGGCCGCCCGGGGCGTTGATAATCGCCGACTGGGCGTAAGTAGCCTCGTTTACCACCACGTCGCGCACGATGGGAATAACCTTGGTCGAGCCGTCGGGGCGCCTCACCGTAAGGCGCACTTCGGTGCCCTTTTTGCCCCGGATGAGCGTCACGGCCTTGCCGACGTGCCAGCCCTCAATGCTCACCGGCTCGGCCGCGCCCTGGGCCACGCGCAGGATGGCGTCGCCCTTTTTCAGCTCGCCCTGCCGAAACGAGGCCGAGCCAGGCACCACATCGTCGATGTAGATGAGGCCCTCGCGCTCGTGCAGCATCGCCCCGATGCCGTCCATGCGCCCGGTGAGCTGAAAGTCGAACGCCTCCTTTCGCTCGGGGGCCAGGTAGTCGGTGTGGGGGTCGTAGGTGTTGGCAATCACGTTGGCGTAGGCCGCGAGCTGCTCGTCGGGGGTGGGCTGCTCGGCAAGCTGCTCCTCGTAGTACTTGAGCACGCGCTGGCGGGCCTCCGCTTCGAGCTGGGCCAGGGGGCGGTCGGCGGGGCTGGCGGGCAGCGGCTCGTGGCGCAGGCTGGCCACGCGGGCGTGGTCGCGGCGCTTGTCCTGCTCATCGAGCTGCTCGGCCACGCGGGTCAGCGTCTCGTACTTGAGCAGCTTGCGCCACTGCTCGCGCTGGTCGGCGGCCGAGGCCGGAAACGCGGCTTGCTCGTAGTCGGTCTGGATGGTTTCGTCGGCCTCGAACGCAAACGGCTGGGCCAGCAGCTCGCGCGTGAGGGCCAGCACCTGCTTGGTGCGTTCGGCCATGAGCCGGGTGCTGAGGTCCAGAAATTCGTGGGTGCCGCGCTTGGTTTCGTCGTCGATGTCGGTTTGCAGGCGGGCCAGCTGCGCCACATCGGCTTGCAGCAAAAACTTCTTGCGGTAGTCCAGGCGCTTGAGGGCCAGCTCGTACACGCGCTTACTAAACTCGTCGTCGATGCGCTGGGGCTGGTAGTGCGCCTGCGAAAGGCCCTGCACAATGGTGCCCACGATAATCTGCTCCTTGGTGGGCGGGTCCTGGGCGCCCTGGTGCTCGTAAAAGCGGTACGAGGCCAGGCCGAAGAAGGCGGCCGCGAGGCCAGCGTAAGAACTGAGTTGAAGCCGGGAAGAAGCCATGTAGCGCGTGCGGGGTAAGAGCCCCTAAATATAGGCCACGGGCGCCGCCGGGCCGCCGGGGCCGGGCCGTGCTACCTTTGCGGCCGAGCAAGGGTAGTCGCTGCCGCGGTGCGGGGCGGCTTGAAAAGGGAAGCCGGTGTGAGTCCGGCACAGTCGCCGCTGCTGTGACCCCAGTTGCCAACCGGCCGATACGTGGCGCCACTGTTTCCGCCCGGAAATGGGAAGGCCATCGGCCGGGGGGAAGTCAGAAGACCTGCCCTTGCCTCCCTCACCCACCGCTTTCGGTAGAAAAGCGCGCTGCCCGTATGCTCCAGACTTTGCCTTCCCCAGGCCGCGCCGGGGGCGTCGCTTTTGCTTTTTTTACCGGGCGCCGGGGCTGGCTGCCCGGCCTGCTGCTAGCCGGCCACCTCGTGGCCGGTGCGCAGGCCCGGCCGCCGCAGGCCGCCGCGCCGGGGCCGGCGGCCCGGCCGGCCCGGCTAGCGGCGCGGCCCGCCCCAGCGGCCGGGCGCACCACGGTGAGCTACGCCAAGGGCTTTACCATCAGTTACGTAGCCAACTACAAGCTCCTCACCATCAAAAGCCCGTTTGAGGCGAAAGCCCCGGCGGCGCGCTACCTGCTGGTGCCGCGCGGGGCGGCGCGCCCGGCCGGCTACCCCGATGCCCAGCTCATTGCCACGCCCCTGCGCAGCCTGGTAGGCTTGTCGTCGATGCACGTGGCGCTGGCCGATTTTCTGGGGGCGGCTGATGTGCTGGTGGGCGTAGGCAGCTTCCAGTACGTGTCGGCGCCGCGGGTGCGGCAGCGCATCGCGGCGGGGCAGGTGTACGAGGTGGGCCAAAGCACGGAGCTGAACAACGAGCTGCTGGTGGCCCGCCACCCCGACCTGGTGATGACAACCGGCTGGCCCGGCGAAGGCCCCGGCCACTTCCAGACGCTGCAAGCCGCCGGCATCCCGGTGCTCGTCAATTCGGAGTGGGTCGAAACCACGCCCCTGGCCCGCGCCGAGTGGGTAAAGGTGCTGGCCGCGCTGCTCAACAAGGAAGCCGTCGTCAACGAGAAATTCGACGCCGTGGCCCGCGAATACCAGCGCCTGGCCACGCTGGGCCGCCACGCTACCCGCCGGCCTAGCGTGGTAGTGGGCCTGCCCTTCAAAGACGTGTGGTACGTGCCCGATGCCGGCAACTACCTGGCGCAGTTTCTGCGCGATGCGGGCGCCACCTACCACTGGGACCGCACCCGGGCGGCCAGCGGCAGCCTGGCCCTGTCGTTTGAGGCCGTGGCGCCGGTGGCGCTCACCGCCGACTACTGGCTGCACACCGGCACGCTCACCACCAAGGCCGCCCTGCTGGCCCAGGATGCCCGCTACGCCGCCTTCGCGCCCGTGCGCACCAACCGGGTATTCAACAATAACCTGCGCACCAACGCCCAGGGCTCCAACGACTACTGGGAATCGGGCGCCCTGCGCCCCGACCTGCTGCTGGCCGACCTGCTCCACATCCTGCACCCCGAGCTGCTGCCCGCCTGGACGCTGCGCTACTACCAGCCGTTGCGCTAAGGCCGGCCGCCCCCTCCCCCACCCGGCCAAGCCGCCCCCGTTTTTCCCTTCCCAATGCTCACCCCGACCGCCCCCGGCGCCGCCGACCCGCCGCCCGCCCCGCCCCGCCCCCGGCTGGCCCAAGGGCTGCTTTTGCTGCTCGTGCTCGTGGTGCTGGCCTTTGTGCTCGATGTGGCGCTGGGCCCGGTGCGCATTCCGGTGCTGACGGTGGCGCGCCACCTGCTGGGCCACGGCCCGCCGGCCGATGCGGCCACGGCCTTCATCGTGCACCAGATTCGGCTGCCCAAGGCTCTCACGGCGCTGGCCGTGGGCAGCGGCCTGGCCGTGAGCGGCTTGCAGATGCAAACGCTGTTTCGCAACCCGCTGGCCGGGCCGTCGGCGCTGGGCCTCACGGCGGGCGCGGGCCTGGGCGTGGCCGTGGTGATGCTCACGAGCGGCGGCGTGGCCAGCGCCCTGGCCGTGCGGCAAGTGGGGCTGGCCGGCAGCTGGGCCCTGGTGCTGGCCGCCACAGCCGGCGCGGCCCTCGTGCTGGCCCTGGTGCTGGCCCTGGCCGCGCGCGTGCGCGACAACGTGGTACTGCTCATCGTGGGCCTGATGGTGGCCAGCGTGACCGGCGCCCTCGTCAGCCTGTGGCAGTACTTCAGCGCTCCCGAGCAGATTCAGGCGTATTTGCTCTGGACGTTTGGGGCGCTGGGCGGCGTGGGGGGGGCGCAGCTGGCGGTGCTGGCCACCGTGGTGGGCGCCGGCCTGGCGCTGGCCCTGGCCTCGGCCAAGCCCCTGAACGCGCTGCTGCTGGGCGAAAACTACGCCCGCAGCCTGGGCCTGCGCGTGCGGCGCTCGCGCTCACTCATCATTCTCAGCACGAGCTTATTGGCGGGCAGCATCACGGCATTTTGCGGGCCAATTGGGTTCGTGGGCATTGCCGTGCCGCACCTCACCCGCGCCCTGCTCGGCACCGCCGACCACCGGGTGCTGCTGCCCGGCGCCTGCCTGCTGGGCGCCGCCCTGGTGCTGGCCTGCGACTGCCTGGCCCAGCTGCCCGGCAGCCAGCTCACGCTGCCCATCAACGTGGTTACCTCGCTGCTCGGCGCGCCCGTGGTGCTGTGGGTGGTGCTGCGCCGCCCCCTGCGCGCTGCCCCATGAGCCACCCCGCCCCCACCCCGCCCCCCGCCCCGGCCATGGTGGCCGACGGCCTGACCATCGGCTACCCAGCCGGGCGCAAAAGCCCGCCGCGCCCGGTGGCCGGCCCCTTGCAATTGGCCCTGTGGCCAGGCGAGCTGGTGTGCCTGCTGGGCCCCAACGGGGCCGGCAAATCGACGCTGCTGCGCACGCTGGCCGGCGTGCAGGCGCCGCTGGGCGGCCACCTCGCCCTGGGTGGCCGGCCGCTGGCCAGCTTCAGCGCCGAGGCCCGCGCCCGCCAGCTCAGCATCGTGCTCACCGAGCGCATCGAGGCCGCCCACCTCACCGTGTTGGAGCTGGTGCGCCTGGGCCGCCTGCCGCACACCGGCTGGCTGGGCGGCCTCGCGGCCCGCGACCATGCCCAGGTGCAGGCCGCGCTGGCGGCCACCGGCACTGCGCCGTGGGCCCACCGCCCGGTGGGCGAGCTCAGCGACGGCGAACGCCAGAAAGTGCTGCTGGCGCGCGCCCTGGCCCAGGATACGCCCGTGATTTTGCTCGACGAGCCCACCGCCCACCTCGACCTGCCCAACCGCGTGGCTCTGCTGCGCCTGCTGCACCACCTGGCCTGCTCGCTGGGCAAGGCCATCCTGCTGTCAACCCACGAGCTGGACCTGGCTTTGCAGGCCGCCGACCGCGTGTGGCTGCTGCCCACCACCGGCCCGCTGCTGGCCGGTCCGCCCGAAGACTTAGTGCTCAGCGGGGCTTTTGCCGCCGCTTTTCAGCGCGAGGGGCTGGCCTTCGACCCCGCCACCGGCACCTTCGAATTGCACGCGCCTACCGGCCCGGCAGTGCAGCTGCTGGGCGATGGCGCGGCCGCTTTCTGGACGCGCCGGGCGCTGCTGCGCGCCGGTTTTGTGCCCACTAGCGGCCCCGGCGCCTGGCGCGTAACCGCGCCCGCCGGCCCCGCTTCCGGCGTTTGGCTGAGCCAGCGGCCGGGCCAGCCCGCACAGGCCCACGCTACCATCGGCGCGCTGCTACTAGGGCTAGGCACCGCCACCAGTCAGCCAGCTTAGTACATTACTGCACAGCTAATTATAAGGTGCACTTTGTTCCTTCTTGCTGGCGTTTGCGGGCTGCCGGCGCCCCTTGTGGGACCGCGCTTCGGGTTGGCACGCCGGCCCTACTGCCGCCAAACCGGGGCCAGAATGACACCCGCGGCACAGGAAAATCCCCTCTTGATAAAGCGGACAACCCCTGTGCAGCTCGTTTTTAGGTTCTGCCGCCTGCTGATTACGCACTCGCGCCGACTATAACCCACTGAGATTCTGCATATAAAATTAGACCGGGGCTAGCCTGACAAGGACTTGACCGGCGAGGCTGCGCCACCTTCTTCCACGGATTTAGCGGGGCTGAAAAGCCGTTCTTCGGCCCCGTTGCCCGGCGGCACGGGCGATTTTCCGACCCTTGTGAATCGAGTGATGCGCAGCCAGACTGCTGCTCGCGGGCTGAGGCGAGAAAAAGGATTTTCGTGCTTTTGGTAATAGGCCCGCCGCTTCTTTTTAAGAAGCCATAGCTCCACATTACTTTACCATAAAATCCTTTTTTTCAGTTTTTTATCTTTTATAAAATTGCCGGCAAGCCTATTACAAAAAGCACGAAATCGCGCGCCGCGCCCTGGTTTACGACCTGACTTCCGGGCAGAAGTGAAAGTAGGTGGCTAACTGTCTGATTAACAAAAAATTAAAAAAACCAACCAAATTAAACGGTAGTTTATACTTAATATTATCACCTATTACCTCTATTACGGGTCTCGTAACACATTGATTTTCAAGTAGCTGCAAGGCAACTCTATTACAAGAAGCACGAATTGCCTATTACAAAAAGCACGAAATTTGACCCTTAGCCTATTACAAAAAGCACGAATGCCCTATTACAAAAAGCACGAAATTTGGCCCTTGCCCTATTACAAAAAGCACGAATGCCTATTACAAAAAAAATTTCTGTAATAGGTTTGCCCTGCTGGCGCTCTTTTTAGCCCCGCCCGGCAGTGTGCAAGTGGACCTCCTCCCCGACGACGACGACAGCAAGCCCGCGCTGCCCGGCAAGCTGGTGGTGCAGCGCAACGACCTCATCAATGCGCGCTTTGCCCTGACGACCCTGGAGATGCGTCTGTTCATGGCCATGCTCGCCCGCATCGACCGGGCCGACAGCGAGTTTCACGAGCTGCGCATTCCGGTGACGGAGGTGGTGGCGATATCGGGGCGGCGCCCGAGCAGCAACGACTACCTGCAACTGAAGGAAATGTGCGCGCTACTGGCTTCCCGGGTGCTGTACGTGGAGCGGCCGGGCAAGAAGAAAATTCGGCGTGGGGGGCAGGCCGCGGAGGAAACCGCCCCGAGCTTCTCCAACACGCCCCTGATGGCCTACGCCGACTACAGCAGCGAGGAGCGGGCCCTGGTGGTGCGCTTCAACGACCGGGTGCGGGAGCACCTGCTGCAACTCAACGACGGCAACTTCACGCAGGCGCAGTTGCTACAGCTGCTCAAGCTGAAAAGCGCCCATTCGTACCGCATTTACTGGCTGCTGAAGCAGTATGGCAGCTTTGGCACGCGCACCATCGCGGTGGAGGAGCTTAAGCGCGTGCTGGACCTGGAGGGCCAGTACAAGCAGTTTCCCCTGTTTCGGCTGCGGGTGCTGGAGCGGGCGCAGCAGGAACTGGCGCAAACCAACCTGGCTTTCGAGTACGACCTGCTGCGGGGCAAGAGCAACAGCGTGGAGGAAATCCGCTTTCGCTTTGCCCCGGTGGCCAGCGAAGTGCTGCTGCCCTCGCTGCCCGCCACCACCGAGTGGCAGAAGGCCCTGCTGGAGGTAGGCGTGTCGGCGAGCAGCATGGCGGCCATTGGGGAGCTTATCGAGCGCGGTGAAATCGTGCCCGGCTACGTGCAGTTCGTGGTGCAGCAGCAGCGCACCAAGCGCACCCAGGGCAAGGTAAAAAGCCTGGCCGGAGCCGTTTTCACGGCCATCAGCAAGGGCCACCTGCTGGCCGAGTACCGGCAGGCGCTGGCTCAGCGCCCCAAGCCCGGCGCCCGCAAGCCGGCCGGCAGCCCCCCGGCGGCGGCGCCCCAACTCATTCGCTACCGGGTGGAGGAGGCGCGGGAGGCCTTTGCCATCATGGCGCGCAAGAAAATGGCCAAAGGCGCCACCTTCGAGGAAAACCTGCAAATCGTGTACTTGTCGCAGGGCTTCCGGCAGGAGCGGGACAGCCAGGGCGTAGAATGGCTGATTAAGCCCCTGTGAGCGACTGAAAGGGTGCTACTGGTGTACTGGGTAGGCAAGGAGCGTTTGAAGCGCCTAGCGGGCTCGTTTAAGGGGATTATGAAAAAGCGCGCTGGGGGGCGCAAGTGGTAGGATGGGCGGCCGCAACAGTTGGGCGGCGGCCGGCCCGGCCCGCTTTGCCTAGAATAGGGGGCTGCTGAGACACCGGGCAAGCAACCAGATAGTGGCGTAAGGTAAGCGGCGTAAGCCAGCATATACTCTTCTTGGAAGGTGTAATTCGTGTGTACTGCCCAGTAGTCTGTCCCTTTTTTAATGCGGCAAGCCAACGGCGTAGCTGCCCTAACAGGTGAGGTGGGTGATTACTTAAAAAACTGTTTCAGAAGAAGTTAACCTGTTATAAAAAAATAATATTAAACCTCCTTAAAAAATAATATTAAACCTCCTTATGATATGTATAACTGCCAGGCATCGTTTTCATAATTATTCAAACGACTACGCAATTCCGACCATTTTCACCACGCTAACCATTCTGACAATTGTTTAAATTATTAAAATAGTCAGCGTGGCGGGAATGGTAAGAATTGCGTAAATTGCGGCCATGCAAACCATCGTAATGGCTAACCACAAGGGGGGCACCGGCAAAACGACCAGCTGCCTCAACGTGGCCTACGCCCTGCGGGAGCGGGGCCACAGCGTGCTGCTGCTGGACTGCGACAGCCAGTGCAACCTGACGCAGAGCTTCGTGCTGCCCACTCCGGCGGGCCAGCGCCTGGATGCGGTGCTGCTGGGGCAGGCCAGCCTCTCCGATGCGGTGCAGGAGGTGGGCGACGGCCTGTACCTGGTGCCCGGCTCGCCGGAGCTGGCCGAGGCGGGGGAGCGCATTGCCAAAACGCCCGGCGCCGAATATGCGCTGCGGGAGCTGCTGGACGAAGTGGAGGCCATCGACTTTTGCCTGATTGACACCCCCGGCGGCCTGGGCAAGCTGACCCACGCGGCCCTGACGGCGGCCAGCGCCGTCTTTATTCCGGCCCAGCCCGAATACTACGGCATTGAGGGGCTGGTGGGCCTGCTGGAAGTGTGCCGGCAGGTGCAGAAGCGCCTCAACAAACAGCTTAAGGTGGGGGGCATCTTCTTCACGCAGTACAACCGCAGCGACCGCCGCCGGGCCCAAAAAGACATGGTGACGCTCCTCGAAGCGCACCCCGCTTTCGGGCCGCTGGTAATGGCGACCACCATCCGGCCCAGCGTGGCGCTGGTGGAAGCCCAGATTGAAAAAGAAAGCATCTATGCCTGGGCCCGCCAGTCGGCCGGGGCCCAGGACTACACCACGCTTACCACCGAAATTCTCGCCCGCCTATGAGCCCCAAACCAACCTTCGGTCAAAAAGTGCTGACCGCTATCAACGAGCGGATTGACCCCGCGCCGGCGCCGGTGGCCGCGCCCGCGCCGGCCGCCGCTGACCCGACCGTCTGGGTGTCGTTCACGACCGCCGTCAGCCGCGAAACCTACCTGCGCCTCAAGCAGGCCGAGCACTGGCTGCCCGGCTTCTTGATGAAAGAGCTAACCGAAACGGCCCTGGTCAAGGAGCTGGCCAACCACCCCGAGGCCGATAAGCCGCTGCCGGAAGCTGCCTTACAAAAGCTGCTGCAAACCAGTAAAAAGCTGCGCTAAGCCACCAAGTAGCCCGCGCCGCTGCATGACTTAGGACGAATAACAATGGCGACAATTCTTACAATTGTAAGAATTGTTAAAGCTTTGGCAATTGTGAGAATTGTTTAGTGTAAGATAAGCTGTTGTTATCTATACTCAACGATTTTATCTAACCCTGCAGACACCTGCTTAAATGGGCCGGCACCTAGGCAATGGGCTCGGGGAGAGTGGGCCGCAGGTGTTTGGGTGGGGTATCTACGTAGCTGATTTTGGTGGAGTCGAAAGCCTTGAGGGTTTGGGCGAGCCACTGCTTATCCACTGTGCCTTGGTACATGAGTAGGTGCACGGTGACCGTCTGGTCGGGGTTGAGGCGCAGCAACCAGCCGATACACTGGGCAGCCTTGCGCTTATTGCCGAAGGTGTGCAAGTTGAGCCCACCCGCAGGTTGGGGCCGCTGAGAGCTGGGCCACGCAGGCCAAGCGCTGAATTTGACCGGTGTTGAACAAAGCCAGCCCCGCCTCGCTGTGCTTGTTTTTGGAAAGGATACCGACGCCCGTAGGAGCAGCTAACCCAGCTTCTCAAGGAAACCTACTCCGTGCTATGCGACTTCGAAACCAAGGGTCGGCCCGCTGCGAACGTGGCTGCTGCTGCCATGAATCTGCTTAAGAGTATATTATCAGCCCCGTAGGACGTTAATTAGCTGATTAATAATAGTATAAAAAAGCTTTTCACTTATTCATTTTTGTACTATAACAGACTCACTGGTGGGCTTATTCGCCGATTACTAGCTGCCTTCGCAGGGTACCAATGGAGTCGTAGCGGCAAGGAGTGACTGGTGAAGCGCTAGGAGTGTATTTGGATTTCACTGGAAACGCTTCTAAAACGTCATGCTCATCTATCTGGCGTCCGCTCGCCGAAGTATTTCTATCGCTTTATTTAGACCGCTCGCCGAAGCAGTAGAGATGCTTCGGCGAGCGGACGCCAGATAGATGAGCATGACATTCTTTTAATTTCCTAAATACCCGGCCCAGCCACCCGAAATCGGCCGCTAGGCGCCGCTTAGCCACCCCAGCAGCCAGTTCAGAAGCAGCACCCCGGCCAGGCCGACCACCGACACAATGGTTTCCATCATCGTCCAGGCCCGTAGCGTGTCCTTTACCGAAAGGTTGAAGTACTCTTTGAAAAGCCAGAAACCGGCATCGTTGACGTGCGACAGGGCCAGGCTGCCCGCCCCAATGGCCAGTACCAGCAGGCTGGGCTCTACGTGCGCCTGGCCCACGGTGGGCAGCAGCACCCCGGCCGCCGTGAGGCCAGCAATGGTGGCCGAGCCCAGGCACACCCGGATGAGCGCCGCCAGCAGCCACCCCAGCACCAGCGGCGGCAGGCCAGTGCCGTGCAGGCTGGCCGCCACCTCCTGGCTGGCCCCGCTGGCTACCAGCACCTGCTTAAGCACCCCCGCCCCGCCGATGATGAGTAGAATGGCCGCCACGTCTTTCACCGCCAGGCCGTAGCTCTCCATCACCTGGCTCATGGCCTGGCCCCGCGCCAGCCCCAGGCTGTAGGTAGCTACCCCCACCGCCAGCAACAGGGCCACCGCCGGCTCGGCCAGTAGGGCCAGGGCCGGGGCCAGCGGGCCGCCCGCCGGTAGCAGCGCCTGCATGCCCAGCGCCCCGCCCAGCAGCAGCACCGGCAGCAACGATGAAGCGAAGCTGTTGAGCCGGCCGGGTAAGGCCTGGGCGGGCAGCGGCTCGGCAATGAAGCCCGCCAGCGGCACCGAAACCAGGCCGCGCAGCGTACGGGCGTACACCGGTCCCGCCAGGATAATGGCCGGCACCGCCACCAGCAGCCCGTAGCCAAACGTGCGGCCCAGGCTGGCGTGAAACAGCGCCACCAGCGCCGTGGGCGCCGGGTGCGGCGGCAAAAAGCCATGCAGCACCGACAGCGCCGCCAGCATGGGCAAGCCCACGTACACGGCCGGCAGCCGGTACTGGCGCGCCACCGCAAACACCAGCGGAATTATCAGCACGAAGCCCACATTGTAGAACAGGGGAATGCCGATGATGAGCCCTGCCACCATGAGCGTCCACGGAATGCGCGCCGGCCCAAACGCCTGCACCAGCACCGTAGTAATCTGCTGGGCGGCCCCGCTATCGGCCACCAGCTTGCCCAGCATGGCACCCAGCACGATGACGACAACGACTGAGCCCAGCGTGTCGCCCAGCCCCTGATACATGGCGGCCAGCAACTGCGGCGGCGGCAAGCCCAGGGCCAAGCCTACGCCCAGCGCCACGAGCAAAAACGCCAGAAACGCGTGCACCTTGGCCCAACTGATAAGGCCGATGAGGGCCAGCACGGCCAGCAGAATGAGAAAGGAAGTCATGCAGCGCGGGGTAAAAAAAGAGCCATCAGTGGCGTGTGCGAGTTGTTTTTTAACAGTGTGCCAGCTTGCAAAGCCGTCCCAAATACTAGCAGAAGGCCTTTTTCGGCCGGGGCGGCGTGTGCGGTAGGCGTAAGGCAGGCGGGCGGGAAAGCCGGGCCGGCCACTTTCTGGCACAGCGGCAGGGGGTAGTTTCGGAAAATCAGCCGATAAATTAGCGGCGGCCAATGGAGCAGCTGTAAAGCTTTTCCAGGTAATGTATTACCTTGGCTTGCAATTAAACGTCAGCTTATTTACAACTTCAGGCCGCGCTGCGGCGCCGGCAATCCAGGCTCCTGGGGTGCCCTGGGGTTTAGCTGGCGGCGCGTGTTTTTCCTTTTCCCACCCACTTTGTTCTTATGACTTCTCGCCGTGACTTTGTAAAGTCGGCCGCCTTGCTTTCGGCTGGCGTTCTGGTTAGCCCCGCGCTGCTTGCCGCCGCCCCCAAATATATCGGGCTTCAGCTCTACACCGTGCGCGATGCCATGCAGCAGGACCCGGCCGGCACGCTGGCCAAGGTAGCCAAGCTGGGTTATAACTCGGTGGAGGGCGCCACCTACACGGGCAGCCAGAAATTCTACGGTATGGAGCCCGCCGCCTTTGCCAAGGTGTTGAAGCAAAATGGCCTCATCATGCCCAGCAGCCACTACGTGCTGGGCGAGGCCGAAAATAATGGCCAGCCCACCCAGGGCACCATCCTGCACGGCTGGGACAAGGCCGTGGACGACGCGGCCCAAGTGGGCGTGAAGTACATGGTGTGCGCCTATCTCTTCGACACCGAGCGCGGCAACCTCGACCACTACAAGAAGATAGCCGAGCACCTCAACAAGGCCGGCGAGCGCTGCAAAAAGGCCGGCATCCAGCTCTGCTACCACAACCACGACTTCGAGTTTCAGGCCCAGGACGGCAAGCTGCCCTACGACACGCTGCTCAACCTGACCGATAAAAACTTGGTTAAGATGGAGTTGGACCTCTACTGGGCTACCAAGGCCGGCCACGACCCGGTGGCGCTCTTCAAGGCCCACCCCGGCCGCTTCCCGCTCTGGCACGTCAAGGACATGGACAAGACGGATAAGCATGATTTCACGGAGGTGGGCAACGGCAGCATCGACTTCAAGCGCATTTTTGCCCAGGCCAAGCTGGCGGGTATGCAATACTTCTTCGTGGAGCAGGACAAAACGCCCGGCTCGCCCTTCGACAGCATCCAGCAGAGTATCAGTTACCTCAAGCGCACGCTGGTGTAGCTTAATGGTTAATTACCTAATGGTCAATGGTTAATGAGCATTGGTTGACACGAACCCTTGACCATTACTCAATTAACCATTGAAATCTCTTTCCCCACCCAATCGTTTTATGGAAAAGTACACCTATGACGCCATCGTCATTGGCTCGGGCATTTCGGGCGGCATGGCCGCTAAAGAGCTGACCGAGAAGGGCATGAAGACCATCATGCTGGAGCGCGGGCGCAACGTAGAGCACATCAAGGACTACGTGAATGCCAACAAAGCGCCCTGGGAGCTGCCCCATCGCGGCGGCAAAACCCAGCAGATGATTGCCGACCACCCGGTGCTCAAGCGCGATTACACGCTGAACGAGAGCAACCTCGACTTTTGGGTGAATGAAAAAGACAGCCCCTACACGGAGGTGAAGCCCTTCGACTGGTTTCGGGGCTACCAGGTGGGCGGGCGCTCGCTGATGTGGGGCCGCCAGAGCTACCGCTGGAGCGACTACGACTTTGAAGCCAACCTGAAAGATGGGGTGGCCGTGGACTGGCCCATTCGCTACAAAGACCTGGCGCCGTGGTACAGCCACGCCGAGAAGTTTGCCGGCATCAGCGGCAACCGCGACGGCCTGCCGCAGCTGCCCGACGGCGACTTTATGCCCCCCATGGAAATGAACGTGGTAGAAAAAGACGTGGCCGCCCGCATCAAGAAGCATTATAAGGACCGCCACATGGTAATTGGCCGCACGGCCAACATCACGCGGCCCCACCTCAATGGCCGCGTGAACTGCCAGTACCGCAACAAGTGCTGGCTGGGCTGCCCGTTTGGGGCGTATTTCAGCACGCAGTCGGCCACGCTGCCGGCGGCCGTGGCCACCGGCAACCTCACGCTACGGCCGTTTTCCATCGTCACCAAAATCCTCTACGACAAGGACACCAAGCGCGCCAAGGGCGTGGAAGTACTTGACGCGGAGACGAACAAGACTTACGAGTACTTCGCCAAAATTATCTTCCTCAACGCCTCGGCCCTGAACTCGGCCTGGGTGCTGATGAACTCGGCCACCGACGTGTGGCCGGGCGGCCTGGGCAGCAGCAGCGGCGAGCTGGGCCACAACGTGATGGACCACCACTTCCGGGCCGGCGCGCACGGCGAAATGCCGGGCTACGAAGACAAGTACGTGTATGGCCGCCGAGCCAACGGCATCTACATCCCGCGCTACCGCAACCTGTTTGGCGATAAGCGCGACTACATCCGGGGCTTTGGCTACCAGGGCAGCGCCGGCCGCGAAGGCTGGAGCCGCGAAATACCGGAGATGAGCATCGGCGGTGGCTTTAAGGACGAGTTGAGCGAGCCCGGCAACTGGACGATGGGCATCACGGGCTTTGGCGAAACACTGCCTTACCACGACAACCGCATTTTCCTCGACGCCTCGAAGAAGGACAAGTGGGGCCTGCCGGTGCTGTCGATGGATGCCGTAATCCGCGACAACGAGCAGAAAATGCGCGTCGACATGATGGCCGACGCCCAGGAAATGCTGGAAAAAGCGGGTCTGAAAAACGTGAAGACCTACAACAACGGCTACAACATGGGCGGCGGCATCCAC
>Ga0160429_1001083_pt1 | contig 16221 bp, 25 predicted proteins | sample SolpanmetagenomR_FD_108199 | JGI IMG/M metagenome (GOLD analysis project Ga0160429, IMG submission 108199) | Solar panel surface microbial communities from Lawrence Berkeley National Laboratory, California, USA - R | ecosystem: Engineered > Built environment > Solar panel > Unclassified ...
ATCCATAATGTATCTAACGAGTCGATGATCGTCAGGCCTAGATGGTAATCATTTTTTGCGCCTTTCTGGAGCGGTAGAAGACTATCATCTCCCCATGCGTATCTAATCGTTCGGAAGTCAGTTGCTCCTCATATATAAGTGCCTCCCGAGTGAGCAGCGTCGATATTGCGATTTACTTTTGGTATCCATACCACGAATGTCTCATGGCATCCACGATTTTCGCCGCCCTATGATCCCATATTGTTGCTGCCCTTTTTTTCGCCTCGGCTTGTACATGTTGATTGGTGTGTAATGTATTGACTCGCTTCCATTCTTGCTGTTGCATTACTTGTCGTATGAGTTGTGGGTCGTTTGTGGAGTGGGAATAGAGGTAGAAGCATAGGAATGTGGTGAATGTGAGGAGGATGTAGGATTTGGGGAGATGGATGTGGAAGGGGTGGGGAAGTGGCAGCATGCCGGACCAATAGAAATAAATAAGATATCCAATAGAAATATTGAGGCGACCCCGGTTGGTTGGTTGGTTGGTTGGTTGTTTGGGGGGTGTATAGTAGCAAAGGCAGGAAAGGAAAGGTGGCGGCTTGGTCAAGTTGCCGTCACGAAGAGCCTGCCATGCCAGCGGCCATGACGCAGCCACGCCATGGCCTCATGACAGGGTCTATTCTGTCTCACTATAGTGCCATATGTGTCATGGTCTCGACTGGTCTGGATGGTCTGGAGGCGGAGACCTAAGACCTAAGACTGAGATTGAATCAATTAGTGAGCTCATAGGAAATTTTGATCTTGATGCAGACGCTGATGATGATGATGTCGAAGCTGCTCTGAATAGCTTAGAAACCAGTGATGCTCATACCGACAATTCCTATGATCATACATTCGACAGCTACTTTGATTTTGGTGCATATGATGGTGACAGTGCTATCTTAATGGATACTGAAATATATCAGTCACAGGATCCCTATTGTAATGATGATATCTTTACCGTAGAAGATATTCTGGGTCAATAAAGCTCAATAATTCGCATATATGTCTTCTTCAAGCTGCTTTTATGATGGCCGGCCATGGCACATATGGTGGCATGGCAGGAAGGAATGTGAAAAGTGTCATGGCAGATGGCAGGTGCAAAAAGTGTCATGTCGGCAACTTGACGGCTTGGCAACCTCCACACTTTCGCCCCACAAAATTTGGGATCCCATTCACACAAAACAACCCCATCACAAAGACACAACCGAATGTTTAGTAAAACTCTACTCCGTGCTAGTCGGTCATATACAATAACTCCCCACCCGCGCCAGAAAGAGATTCTACGTCTCACGTATCAGTCACGACACAGAGGAACACTAGAAGCTGACCTCCTCCTATCCAACTTCGCAGCAAAACATCTAACACAACTCTCAGACACACAACTGGAAACATATAATACACTGCTAGATGAAAATGATTGGGATATATATTATTACGTGACGGGACGGAAAGAAACACCAAAACATCTCGAAACAGATGTCATGCAAATGTTGAAGAAGAGTTTGAAAGAAGCAAGAGAACGCAAAGGAGGTGTTGGACGAATGCCAGAATTAGCTGATATGGTACAGGAAATGGTGCAGAAAACCGAAGAAAAGATTAACGGGATCTGAGTAAATTCATATTGTACAACGATCCTTGAATTTGTCAGGATTGCCCTACAGGCAAACCATCCCAGCGATTCACGAATGAGATGAAGCTACAAATCACTGGTCGCAATAAGTTGAGGGATCTATACCGTGGATCTGAGCTCGAATCCCAATGTGTGCAGCATATCAAAAGCAATAGCTCGCCGTACTATGCTACATTTTGCTTTCCAGCGAACCCCATTTTCCCGCAACACATGCATGATATAATCAATAGAATCAAGCCCGAGTAGCGGAGAAGCGACATCCTCGTCCGCATCGAATTTCCGGACTGGGCTTGCGGCGCTTATGTGGTCTGTGTGCCACAGCGACATGAGCGTCATCGATCACTTTTCTTCCTACGCCAGATTCTCGTCCATAGAGATACCCTTTTGGCAGTCTTTATGCTTGCTGCAGTCTCTGATGCTACCTTACTCAGCTGCTGTATCTCTTCCCAGCGTTCAATCTCGTAGCCCACCATCTCTAAATTTCGCAGAGCCCTTTGACATACTTGCTCGCTTGCTTTCACCATCGCAGAGCACAGACTCGCTTGGGAAGCTGGTATTCTGAATGAACTCGCCGGTGTTAAGAGCCCTGGGATATATGTTCCTATGCCCACATTGGTTTCCCATGTGTTGTTGTTGATTTGACGAGGTAGAGGTCCAGGGCCTACTGATGGCTGTAGACTGCCGCTCATTAGAGTGCCAGCACTGATGGCATTAGTTCCTAAGACCACTGTACTTGGCTGAAAGAATGTTGCTCCGTTCGGTAGAGTCACTGCGAGCGATATATCCTTTCGCATGCGCGGAACACATTTTGCTAAGAATGGCATCATCACATCATCACATTCGATATGTTGCTCGGGTATAGGTTCCGTATCGGTCTCTGGGTACATTGGGGTATCTTCTTCTTCATCTCCTTCCATACAATTGAGGATGAACTCTTTGACAACTCCTCTCTTGCGTTCGAGGAACTTCGACATTGGAGCCATAAACTCCTCATTGAAGGCATCCGCATTGGACTTATGATTACAGAGCGCTGTAAAAGATTTTGATATATACACTAAACCTCGCCTTGCTGTTGAATTGATCGAAGCTCCAGACATCGCTACTGGATCCAGCTTAAGATCAAACTTTTCCGGAGTAGTCATGGCTAGATCAAATCAATATGCCAGCCATCTTCCCGAAGATATCCTAAATATTACCTGGCACGAAAAATCTAAGTATGAGGAATGTCCCACCAACGATTTCGAGATCACTCCATGACTCTCTTTCTGGTATGACTGGGATCGCTTCTCTAAAGGAAGGCTGTGTCGTAGGTTTGTCTGATGTTGATCCAACTCGATCACCTCTGAGGTTCATGTTTGAGCCCCCTCGCATAATGGCAGGCTTATTTCCAGTTTGCACACTCGACATCGAAGCACTAAAGATACTTTTATTGCTCGAAAAGATCTTATTCCATATCTGTTTGCTCGCGGCCAATCGATCTTGCGGCCCGTCATACTGAGCGCCAATAACACCGGAAACACCACGTTCTAGGGCCGGCTCTTCAGCCTCTTCAGCTATAGGGTGATCTCGCCTGATCATCATCTGTTCCCGTATATACCGACACATTCGTAATATCTCTGGAGGTATTTTATCCAAAGCTGCAAGGATGCCACTTAGAAGCGTTTCACATGCCGTTAACAGGTTCTGTGTATTTGTTTTCAGTTGGTCTGTGGATTCTTCCGGTAATTTGGCTGGATTGATTTCACATGCGAGCAACAGTGGTGATATTGTCAGAAGAGCAGGTTGTAGGGCTTGACACAGAAAATCGGTTGAGACACGACGGGCGTAAGATGTCACTAGGAGGACCGTGATACTGTTGTCTCGCAGAAGATCTCGCATAGATGAATTCTTCTTAGCTATAATCCACATTAGGTCGTCTCTGAGTAGCTTAGCTGCACTTCGAAATAAAATTTACAGTACACCTCTATCCTCCGTCTTATCAAATGGTTCATGAATATCTCTAATTTGTTCATGTTATGCTTTTCTAGGAGCTGTAATATTCCAAGAACTAGTTCTGAAGGATTGTGCGTAATGGCAACCGAGGACAGTTGACAAGCGGAAGATAACAAGAATAAGTCATCGGCGACAAGGAAGTCTGCTACTTTTGTTCGTATACTCTGATAATATTTCAGTTGAATATCAAAAACAATGATGATCGTCTCCTTGTTCGGCGGAAAGCAAAACGCCTCCAATGCTGCTTGAAGATCGTGCTTTGCTCGGCGATTGTATCATGTTGTTTACCTTGATCTCTTGATCGAGTCCAATTCTGTTCTCATTTGCATCAGTGGCATGGTGTTTTGATCGTGAGGATGTTCTTTCCAACGAGCGAGCAGAGGATACCCGCATTGAAGCGCCTGTTGATCAGGTAGGCTCCCGGAATGCCGTCTGTTGTGTTACGTGGTTGTGTGGTGTATATCTTGTAAATTGGCGGTATTGGATACGAGAGAATCAGACTGAACGAATGCAAAGTCTCAGTTGTTGTGATAGGCTATAGATTATGTGAAGATTCCGTCTCTTTTTCAACTTAAAAGTCGCCGCTTCCTTCTTTTTTGTTAAATGTGGCGTTCGTGCTTGATCACGGACAGATACAGATTCCTATTCCTATCTATGTTCTCATTCTTATTCCTGATATCTCAATAACTCGAATAAAAGTGACGAAAGAATCTATCTATGTCCGGATTATACCTCATCTTAGAAGAGCGAAGTATACTTTCTATGCGATAACGTGGTAAACTTCTGGTCTAATCAAGCGTTGTGAGAAAATACATGAGCTGATTTTCAACCTCCTTGACTCCTTTTCCGGTCATACTTCCCCATTATCGCTATACTATACCATTTAACTCACACTCGTCCTCCCCTCTCCTCTTCGGTTCTCTACTGTAAGCGAGACTCACCCGCCTCCCACCATCCCAGAACCCGAGGCTGTCCCAGACTTTTTTTTTTTGGGTTTTTTTTTTATCTCCAAGTCATGATTCATCGCTCACAACTTTGATTACAAGCACTTCGTTTGCTTCCTCTTCTTCTTCTTCATCTCTCAACGAATATCATCCATGGCCCATCTCCTAGGACAATCCAAGCTCCCACCACCCGAAAGCGATGATTCCAAACCAAATCCACAAATCTTAATCCCCGCCGACCTACTCAAAAAGAAATCAAGAAAAGATGTACTCGCCGCGTTCCCTGAACCCCCAATGTGCGTGAGGGGGGAAACAACACGATATGAACGACAAGGATTCCTGGGAGGGGTAAGCATGATGTATTAGAGCGAATATAGAGAGAGCAGTGGAGCGAGAATCAAGCTACACCAAAGATCATAGAATGCATAGGGAGAAGCGCATCAAATACCACTAAAGGCCGATGGCAGGCCAGCAAAGTAGCTTCGATTGGGATAGAGTACAGAAATGATGGCAGGAAAGTCGTATAGTGCAGAATGATTCCGTTACCAGTGATTTTGAACCAATATCATCCCTTACAAAAGTGCACTTTACGATGTATATGGGTGGCAAGACAGTGAGAGAAGCATGATATGCTAAGAAGAGACCTTTGGGCGACTGAGTGATGCCTGGGTTAAATAAATGAACAGCCTGGACCATATCAAGTAGGCTGGCACGACCTTTCACATAGAAGGTTGAGCTCGTAAAACTCTGATTGCTTTGATTAGCGAGTGCTACAGCTGTCCCGATTGGCATACTCTTGTGCAAGGACTGGATTAGATGCTATACAACTACTTGTAACCCTTTCAGGAGCTATACTATCTTGTTTTCTAGCTTCAACAGCGATTAAAACGACCTCAGCCGGCCTCATTGTCGTTCAGATATACGTATATGCATACAATTCGTTGATTGACTGACATATAGATAACTTAGGGCGCATTCGGCCGCTGTTACCTTGTGACCACTCCCACTGGTGCGCGATTTGCATTGAAGGCAGTTCCCAAAGCAAGTCTGACCTCCGATTATGCCAAGCAGAAAGTAACTAAGTCACTGATACAATGAACGGTCATTGATTGAACCGACGCTTTAGCTATATTCGGAGATACAAATACAACGCCATTTGAGGAATGAGAACATTGTGAGGTTATATGAGGACTTCGAAGATGGCGAGAATATATATCTCATACTAGAATTATGCGAAAATAAGGTAAGATTCTTGGACGTTGAAACCCTTCGAACCTTGTGCTGATTGTATGCAGACACTATTAGAATATATAAAAAAGAGAGGCCGACTGACAGAGCCCGAAGTGAGGTTCTTCATGTACAAGATATTCCAGGGATTATATCATTTACATCAACGAAATATTATGCATCGAGACCTGAAGCTATGTAATCTATTATTGACGCATGATATGGATCTCAAACTAGGAGACTTCGGCTTGGCTACAATGGCGGAGGAAGAAGAGAAGATGAAGTATGTCCTCGTAACGGCGCTGAAGTATGACTGACACAGACAAGATCATTCTGTGGCACCCCGCATTATCTAGCTCCGGAGATCCTCAGGCATGGCGGATACAGTTTTGAAGTTGACGTGTGGGCTACAGGTGTCATAATGTAAGCTCTTAAGCTTGTAAATGCATCTTACATTGATGCCATGCAGGTATACGTTATTGGCGGGGAAAACTCCGTTCACGTTCTCAAAAAATCAGCAAGAAATGTATAGAAAGATACGGAGGAACGAATACACAATACCTGAGAATCTCAATCTTTCACCGGAAGCTACTAGCTTAGTTAAAGACCTGCTCTGCGCTAATCCCCGTACAAGCTTCATGATCATATCCCTCCGAAGGTGCTGACTGAACGTATAGAACTCCGACCAACGATACTACAAGCTTCGCGACACCCCTTCTTCACCACTCTTTTCATGCCAAAGTCTATACCTGTTTGGGCGTTACACCGAGCTCCTGTCTGGAGTAACGGCGGGGTCCCGATCATGACCGAGAATGCTGAGCGTCCCAATGGGACAGATTCTCGTAAGACTGAAATCCGAAAGCCTCTTGGTGAGGTGAATCTGAACGCCGCTCCTCGCAAACGAGCCATTGCGCCAGCATCATCAAACAAGCCTGCATATATACCTCGTAATGAAAATTCGTGGTTCTACATAACCTGTCATTTATGGTAGAAATCAGAGCAACTCAAACTAAATATCGTGCCCGACTCCACGCCAAAAAAACCAAGTACACCTGTATATGAGACTTCATCGCCAAAATCAGGTCCTGTGCTCTCATCAGAGACTACGAACCGCCTCAAAGCTCTTTCACCGCTACATGCCAAAGGTCCGAATTATACTTCACATAAGAGCCCGCTGAGTATTCCACCAATGTAGGACCCGTATGTTTTTACGTCGGTTGACATGCTGATCTGAGCTCTGCGCAATTAGCAATCGCAGCGATGAGATATCATCCGCAACTACATATAGAGTCCGATCAAATCCATCTCCACCCTCCATCGAGAGACCGCAAACTAAATCATCCACTACAAAGCCACCTCGCAGCCCGGTAGAAAGGAAGGCCGTCCATAAAAACACATCTTCTGTATTAGCTGCTACTATCTTAGATCCACAGTAAGTAGATCTCTAGAAACAGATGTAGGCCTAATTATTACCACTAGAAAAGCCCCCAACACCTCCTCTACACCTAAGAAACCTGTGGCTACGCCGACCGACGAATTATATCGTGGCGATATACCCCTTTCCAGGGTAGGAGCATGCAACTCCTCCTCGAAATCACTTATTGCGACTGTATATACTTTAATCCTTGGCTACTTCGATAAATTGGCTATCGACACGCCTCGTTCTCCTTCGCGACCTCATTCCGTGCCTACAAACAAAGTGATGGCATCCAACTTGATTTTTGTTAGCAAGTGGATTGATTATAGTCAAAAATATGGACTTGGCTATCAATTAAGCGACGGGAGCTCGGGAGTGTATTTCAACGATGGCAGCACAATGTTAATAGCTGCAAATAATCAGTACTGTAATCTCTAGCTTTATAGTGAGCTGTATTAAATTTAGCTCAGGCGGATAGAATATCTAGAGTTCGTTCGGCGGCACAGTAAGATTATGATGCAGCGGCATGGCTTCGATAGAGAGCATGTGCCCGAACAAATTGAGAAAAAATGGAAGCTCTTTAATCACTTCAAAACATATATGCAGGTCAAGCTATACCAGGTCAGTGTTGGTCTTCTCAAGTATATTCCTGTCACTCTAACATTCTATGAACACGATAGGCTGCAATATACATTTTCGAAGATGAAGGTCGATCTTCTTCGTTAGAGTTTGTTGTTCGGCATCATCGGCACAAGTATGGCGTGATCTTCAGACTATCGAATGGCGTTGTACAGGTGAAGTGACTTAGTATGGCGATATCAATCATTATGCTGATGTCTATTGCAGATCAATTTTTATGATCATCAAAAGTATATTTTTGCGAATTCAGGTGCTTCTCTTACGATTATTGATAAAGGCAAGCCGCCTCGCACCTATAATCTATGCGACCTATTCGATACCTCAGCAGAACCCCCAATGAAAGAAGCGCGTGTCCGCTTACGCTATGCGCTATGCGTCATGGAAGGTATGTTACACGAAAAAGACAAGAAGGCTTTACAACGAACAAAAAACACATAAAACAAAAGGATATGTTTATAAGGGCACATGAAATCTATCACTGGATTGATAAGCATTTCAAATTGTATATATCAAGGGAAAGTATCAGAATATTTAATTATTACAGGGGATTTCACTTTCCGAATGCGGGTAGTGTCCATATTTGGATTTGTGTTTCTGTTTTGGGCAAGTCAAGTCAACGAGTGATTCACTTTGCTCGATTTGTCCGCACTCCCTCATTCACCCGCGTCAAGTTCCCCTCCGTTACTCCCCCACTCCACCTACACAAACTGACAATGCTTCCACCCGCTCTCCATTCCTTCCTCCCCCGCCATATAGGCCCCACACCCACACACATTACAAAAATGCTCAAACAACTACAAAAGTCATCATTAGATGAATTCGTTGACGCGTGTATACCGAAACATCTACAAACAAAAACGCCGTTGAAGATTGGCGAACCAGTCTCGGAACATGATATACTCAAGAGGCTGCGTAAAATGGCGGATCAAAATCGGATCAAGAAGAATTATATCGGAATGGTGACCCCAAGCAAGACTAGGCTCCAAGAACTCGCGACTAAGTTTCGTTACAGAGCTATCATCCAGCAATCACACCAACCGTCATACAAAGAAATATACTAGAAAATCCAAGCTGGTACACTAGTTATACACGTACTTAATCTCGATACTGTACGATCATTGCCGCCAACTCAAGATCTACAGCATATCAGCCAGAAATATCGCAAGGGAGAATGGAAATGCTATTCAACTTTCAGACCATGATCGGTAAAGATCTCGAGAGCTGTTTCCATTGATGCCATTCTAGCTTGTAAACTGACTCTGCAGCCAGCGGAGCTCACCGCATTACCGATTGTGAATGCTTCGTTGTTGGACGAAGCGACTGCTGCAGCAGAAGGTACGACATGTTAACACATATTGATAATTGCATTGAGATTTGCATGAAGCTATGACGCTGCTATATCGCAAACATCTTAATCGACCTCACTTCTATATCGACAAAGACGTTCACCCACAAACCATTGCTGTCTGCCGATCAGGAGCTGGACCACTGAAGATACAACTTATCATTGGAGATATCACGTCCGTTGAAACCGCTCAATTTGACAAACTATGTGGGGCTTTGCTGCAAGTATGAAGTACTGAATAGTATGGAATCTGGTCTGACCCCATCTACCAGTATCCAACCACCGATGGCAGAGTTCTAGGCAATACAGGGGACATTATCAAACGATTGAAAGGACACGGGACATCTACTATCTTAGCAGCAGATCTGCTTGCGATGACGATGCTGGTTCCTCCAGGCGAGTTGGGAGCTGACTTTGCTGTCGGCAATGCGCAAAGATTGGGGTGAAGTTCACATGATGTTTGGTCTCTATCGGTCTTAACCGCCTTCAAGTTTGCCATTGGGCTTCGGTGGACCGCACCCTGCATTCTTTGCCTGCACAAAAGAGCATATGAGAAGCGTTCCCGGTAAGTATCGATTGAGGGATTACGGGCCGTTCCTAATGATCAGACTGAAGGCAGAATTATCGGTCAATCGAAAGATTGGAAAGGCCGAAACGCATTTCGACTGACACTTCAGACAAGGGAACAGCATATCAAACGGGAGAAGGCTAATAGCAACGTGTGCACTAGCCAAGCCCTTTTGGCGAATATGGTATGACGAGTGCTCCCGCAACCTGATTCTATTCTTATAACCCGATAGTGCGCTGCGTACAGTATATGGCATGGTCCCAAAGTAAATCACCGGATTTGAACAAGTTCGCAGAGACGCTTAATACGATCACTAGGGTCTTCTCAAGATCGCACAGCATATACACTACTATACTTGCCTCTTAGCAGACTTTGTCTCAAAGCATACGAATCATCAAGTTCTGACTGCAACATTCTTCGATACCCTGACTATACAACTGGACCATGCATCTGACATCTTTATGCGCAAAGCCGAAGAGGCCGGGATCAATGTTCGCTATATGGACAAGGACAAAATTGCTATATCCATAAATGAAACCACAACTCTGAACGATCTTATCGAGCTGGCACACCTGCTTTGCGAGAAGACAAATCTACAGAGAGAATTTGAATCTGTAGTAGACGAATTGGGTGGCTCTTACAGGATACCCAAATCAATGCAGCGCAAAACATCCTTCATGACTCAGGCTATTTTCAATCAACAACATTCGGAAACAACGATGCTTCGATATCTCAAGACTTTGGAGAAGAAGGATTTGTCTTTAGCAGATGCAATGATACCGCTAGGGAGCTGCACCATGAAGCTAAATAGCACAACCGAAATGATGCCAGTCACATGGCCATCTTTGAATTCGCTGCACCCTTTTGCTCCAGCAGATCAGACTTCTGGATATAGTATTCTGATTGAGGAACTGGAGCATGCTCTAGCTGATATAACTGGGCTACCAGGTGTATCTCTACAGCCAAACAGGTAATACAGCTTACTACCTATGTGTCATTCTCTCAATTTGAGGCATCGTTAGCGGGGCACAAGGTGAATACACAGGTCTAAGAGTGATCAGAGCATATCAAGTCTCCAAGGGTCAGAATCGAGATATTTGCTTAATCCCTGTCTCTGCGCATGGCACAAATCCTGCTTCCGCTGTTATGGCGGGATACAAAGTGGTATCCCTCAAGGTGGACTCAAAAGGTGCCATAGACATGCTTGACCTCAAGGAGAAAACGCAGCAACACAAAGATAGTCTGGCTTGTCTCATGATTACGTTCCCATCCACTTTTGGCGTTTTCGATGAAGGAGTTCAGGAAGTTTGCAAGATTGTAAGTGGCCCAACCATGACTATCAATTATTCATCTCTGATTTTTGTCAGATTCACGAAGGAGGAGGTTTAGTATATATGGATGGTGCAAATCTCAATGCACAAGTGGGTCTGACCAAAGCCCACGAAGTAGGAGCGGATGTGATACACATAAGTAAGCTTAGTCTGCCTAAGCACTAGCAACCGAATACTGATAGAACAACCGCAGATTTACATAAGACCTTCTGCATGTAAATATCTGCTCGAGAATTGGAGTTACAGGTATTGAATTTCTATAGACCGCACGGAGGAGGTGGACCGGGCATGGGGCCGATCTGTGTGTAATTCAGCATCATCACCTCCAATGCACGACACTGATAGGCTCTTAGGACGGAAGAACTCACACCTTTCCTACCTTCTCACCCGTTCTCCAAATGCGGTGGACAACTGGGCATCGACCCCGTCTCGGCAGCGCCGTATGGAAGCGCGAGTATATTAAGCATTTCTTGGAGCTATATCAAAATGATGGGTAATGACTTAGGCTCAGTTTCCATATATTCACTAATGTTATTCCAGGCTCGACTGGCTTGACACACGCTACCAAGATCGCTCTGTTGTCTGCAAACTACATGGCGTCACGATTGGAAAGTGGGTACAAAATACTTTACACAAATGAGAACGGTATGTGTGCCCATGAGTTCATCATTGACTGCCGCCCATTCGAGAAGCATGGTATCATGGCTGTCGATATTGCAAAGCGCCTACATGTAAGATCTCTCTCCTCCAAAGCATCAATGGACACTAGAGCTCAAGTTAAGGACTACGGATTCCACTCACCTACTATGAGCTGGCCTGTGATCAATACCTTGGTAAGCCTCTAATATCTTACGAAGGGTTCGATTCTAAATGAGCGTAATAGATGATTGAGCCTACAGAGAGCGAGTCTTTACAAGAGCTGGATCGCTTTGTAGACGCTCTGCTTAGTATCAAGGAGGAGATCAAGGCGGTGATTGCTGGCACGGCTGATCGCAACGACAATGTTCTTGTTCGGGCTCCGCATACGATGGAAGATGTGATTGATTCCGATTGGCAGCGCTCGTATTCTCGTGAATCTGCGGTGTACCCTGTTTCGGGCCTTCGCGCAAACAAGTTTTGGCCAACGGTAGGACGGCTGGACGATGCATTTGGCGATCGCAATGTTGTTTGTGCGTGTCCTCCTATGACGGATTATGCTGAACCATGATTCCCAAAATACTTGAGTTCATTAGAAAGGGCTCTATTTGTCATGAATCCTATCACCTTGTTTATTAGCCCGCATTGAACGGTGCAGACTTTTCAGACTCTGCTGTCTCGATTCGAGATCGATTTTCTGTTTTGTCAGCGTTTGTGCGTCACTTTTCTGTTATTTCCCATTCTTACATACTCGAGTACATAACATGGCAATAGATCTCACTTCCCTGCTTCCACCCCCCCGTCTACACAATCCCCAAAAGATATGTGAAACGCTCCAAGCAATCAACCTCTCCATCTTGGTATTCTTCCCCACTCTCCCCTTCTGTATCCATCCACCGCTAAAACATCAAAAAACGAATAGACGTTAGGCACACAATTCTACACGCAATGGCCCACAGTTCTCCCACCCCTCCTCACACTCGCAACAAATAAAACAGTAGAACAGGAATACAGGATACACGCATTGCAAACAGTCGAAAATGCAATCAAAAAGGCACAAAAGTATCTCAGAAATGCTATTGAACCGTACGTCATCCAACCCATTCCAAGATACTGTGATGTTTCTTGTGGTTACTCACTGACATGACAGTACGATAGGCAAAACAAAATCATTTACTTCGCTCGCTGAACAGGTGGGACTTACTATTCGAGCGATATGGAAGACCCTTGAATTACTTTTGAGCCAAGGAACACACTCCAGAATACCTTCTGCATCACCGGTTAAAAAGTTCAGAAATCTCGATACAGAGGCTCTAGAGGCAGCAATCGTGTCTGTAAGTAAATTAGTGAAGCTTTGCAAATAATTCAAGTTGAGTGACTCAAATCCTAGTGCGCAAGGACTTTGCTGGATAATTCATACCTTATACCGCCAGAAGCCATATCATTAGACATTAGGCTCAAGGATTATTGCTATTCGCTAGCAGTCAGAAATTCTGGTATCAATGCCTCGGCTGCGATGGGTTTCTACTATCTGGGGATTCTGTCCAAATACGAAACCTTTCAGACCTCCGATTGTTTAGCAGATATTATAGATAAATCAATACAAGGATGCTTCAGTCGCAATATTGATGTAAGGATACGTGCCTCCTGGACCTTAGCCAATTGCTTTGACGTAGTTAGTGATCAACCGGAGCTGATCAATATATCACGTATACATAAAGCGTATTTAGCGGCTATCACCTTAGCAAGCGATGACGACAAGGTGACACCCTCAGCGGCTCGCCTCCTAAAACAATGCTACCCTAGCCTCCATAGATCCGAGGTATATGAGGTCAGTGAGCTCGAGACTATGACCATCATTCAGACATTGCTATCTGCTTCATCTCCTAAGACACGGTGGAATGCTTGCCATGCATGTGAATATATATTGCCGCACCTAGAGTATGATGATACTATCAAAACTATACGTCTGTCACTATGCAGTCTTGTTGGTGCACAAGAAAAGATGTGGAAAGTTCGCTGGCGAGCTTTAGCAGCTCTGAAAGTTTGCATTAATGACCAAGTCTTGCAGGTATTAGGTATCGAAATGCAAGATCTTCTGCGAAGGGACTCAAAGGAGAGTAGAGAACTAGCCGCAAGCTTTCATGAAGTAATTCAACAAAACATAAGACCAGTCTAGACTTTACTCCACTGTATTCATCGAAAAATTCACGTATCATGACCAGCAGGCGAAGTTATTGGACTATAGCGATTGAGCGGTGGAGTTCTCGCGATGTGGAATTTCAATGAGTGCAGTTCATCCTGCAGGCTGCGGATTTCAGCTAAGTGTCTTTGTTCATTAATTCGCGCTTCTTGTTGGTAGGCTAAAATCTTGGCTACTAAGACATCTGTCTGAGGTACTTCCGTTCCACCGTCAACGGCAGGAGACGGATCTTTCGTCAATCGATTCACCTATAAAACAATCAGAGAGTGCATTGGTCCCAATCTATATAGCATGGCTTACCAGGAACTCTTGTTCTACTTCCAGATCTCTTGATAAATTGACCTTATCTTGTTGAGCCTTTAGTTGCGATGAGTACAGTCAGTTTCAGACTTATGAGGGCTTTAGTCATACCTGCATCAGCTTCCTTGTTAGAGTGTTGGTCATATATTCTTCTTCTCTTTCTGCCTCCATCATAAAATCACCTACAACAACGTAGGTCAGTGTCCCGTATCGCAATTTATAGAGCTGGCTGATCACGTATACCTTTCTGTTTGTTAAGATCTTCGATCTTCTTGATCAATCCATTACTTCTCCTTTCATCTTCCCGTTCTCCCTCGACCATTCGTCTGCCCCATTCTTCTCTGTCTTTTTCTTCGCGCTCTTTCATGATTTTCACCTTCCCTTCCATGATTCGCAACTCATTGTGCAGTTGTTTTGTGATTTCGACCAGTGTTTGCACTGATGGTTCTGGTATTGTAGTTGATCCTGGTATGATTCGTTGTTCTAAGAGAGCGAGGAGGGCGGGAAAATCTGCGGGAGATGAGCTATGATATTAGGTCAGTGTGCGTCATGATGAAGGTACGGGAGACGTACTCTTCGCTGACGTGGAATGAGGAGAGAGGTGGTGATGTTGTCATTGTGGATATGATCTACTCGACGAGAAACCTAGAAGCTGGTAAATGTGATACGTCAACTGTGGACGAACGGTGGAGCGAAATCTTCGCGAAACAAAAGGAAGGCGACCAAATGACGAATTGGGAAAGTGCTTGGATGACACATGTTTTGAGATGGGAATCGGATGCTAGTAATATCGAGTATAGACGAACAGCGGTGGAATCTTCACAGCAAAACCCCAAAAATGCTCACAAAGCGATCTGCGAGTTGTGATGCGGTAGACTTGGGAAGCGTGCGAATTATCAACCCAAGCACTTGTATTACATTGTCATTATGATAGCTAGATCATGTTATCAACCCCTCTGACTCCGAACTCTGCGAGTTATAGCCTTCATTGAAGCCAGTGATTTCATTAGCTTACCGCTTTGTCTGAGTTCGCGCACGTGCTCCACTCTTACCCCTGGCAACTCGATCACGCTCCTCCCTATTCATTCTACCTATCTGACCTCTTCTCCTTCTACCCTTACCTCCATTCCCTATCACCTTGCCTGATAGGAGACAAGTATTCCTCATCTCACTCCCGTTTGTCATTTCAGGTCACCAGCCACTTCGGTCCCTATTTTCACAATAATAACAGTAGGGGAGCCGCCGTTCTCTCCCATCACCTCTGTCTACCATCAGCACTACAAAAGCAGGAGTGGAATGTCAAATATACATCAAACGGCAACAAAAGGACCTCTATCACTATTCATACAAGCAACAACACTATTCCCAACAGTACGAGACGCATTCAATCACACAAATTCACATGGGTCATATCCAATACATGGAGCAGCGTTCTTTGGGAAAGATGATGTGATCGAATATATACTCAAAATGGGAGGAGATCCAAATGTAAGAGCTAAAGGACCAGGTAAGATACAATAAAGGATGGAAGGTTAGCATACTTATGTGCGAGCTCGAATATCACCAGAGATAATTGATCGTTGTACATAATATGGGGACAGAGGACATCAACGTTATGGAACGTATCATCGTACCATGGAATGTATATCGTACCATACCAATCTAGTCTCTGTGCTCGACTTCTAACTAATGAGCATTAACAGCTGGCGATGGAACACCACTGCATTTCGCGGCACTAAACAATCATGTTTCTACAATGCTTTTGCTCTTACAGTATGGTGCTGATGTAGACGCTACAGACAACAAAGGCTACACACCACTACATATAGCTATTGCACATAAGCAAAAGGCAGCCAGGAGGTTGTTGGAGAGATACCCGAAGAATATAATACTCTGTACAGGTGATCATACACCGCTCTCCTCGACCTTGACGAGCTCAAAAAGCCGCGAGATAACACCAGAATTTCA
>Ga0160429_1001084_pt1 | contig 16185 bp, 14 predicted proteins | sample SolpanmetagenomR_FD_108199 | JGI IMG/M metagenome (GOLD analysis project Ga0160429, IMG submission 108199) | Solar panel surface microbial communities from Lawrence Berkeley National Laboratory, California, USA - R | ecosystem: Engineered > Built environment > Solar panel > Unclassified ...
CTCATGGTCCTTCAAGGAAATGCTTCCGCACTGGCGAAGTGTAGCGAACTCCATACATACATGCGTTCTCTGTATTCTCTGAAGCTTGAACCAGAATTCCAGCGGGACTGGTCAAGGCTTTGCGGCAAACTTGAAGCGTATGTGGAAAGGACCGGCGTGTCTCGTACGAAAGGCGAGCCGTCGCGGACAATCTCAGCTGCTTCCGAGCTTTACACCACCCTCCTGTATTCACGAGCAAATCTCACAACTGCTTATGGTCATTGTCATCAGCATCACAACGCCAATGACGCCCTGGGTTTGAATGTCTTCTTCCGCAATGGGCCATCCCTTGTCGCTGCTATGCAATCGCTCCGAGAATTCAATGGCACAGTCTCACATTCTATCTACTTAGCACGCACCCTGCACGCCACCATCACTGAAGATTATCAACCAGAACTCGTCCGCGAAGGCCTCTCCAAATATGACCCTACCTTTTTCGACGTCATCTTGAAGTGTCTCGTCGACATTAACGACCACGGATGGGATTACGCTCCGTTCATGCAGCAGTACGCCGACGAAGCACGCTATGATAGCGATAGGATCATAAGCCCCGACGACCTTCTCGAAACATCCATTGCAAGCATGGAAAATTCGCGCTGGGTTGGCGAGACCTGCAAAGAGCTTATGGTACACCTTCACCACGTCCGTAAAGGTGTACCAGCTGTCCTTCGCTTTGTTGACCCGGCGGGAGGGTCCCTCGTCGGTGAGCTACAGCTTTTATCACAAGCGGCGGTGCGAGACTGTGTTGGTGCTGAACAGGGATGGTGGGAGTGGGTTATGGAGGCGCAGCTGAGGAGATTGCTTTGGCTGTACTACATTGGAGGCGTGGCGTGGTGTTTACTGCTGTTCCTAGTGTTTCCGGGACGCCAATGGCCGCAATTAAGAGTGTTGATGATGTCGTGGTGGAGGATGTAATGAGAACGAGAAGGTTTGGATGGTAGTCAGCGTGGCAAGATGTGTGCCAAGGACAGTAGGTAAGAGATGTTTACAGCAATGTTTGTCAGCATGGTAGCGAGGACGAAGGAGACATGGAAGAAGACATGGAAGAAGACATGGAAGAAGACATGGAAGAAGACATGGAAGAAGACATGGAAGAAGACATGGAAGAAGACATGGAAGAAGACATGGAAGAAGAGATGGAAGAAGACATGGAAGAAGAGATGGAAGAAGACATGGAAGAAGACATGGATGAAGACACTGGAAAAAACATGCAATCATCGTTGTTGTATCGAAGGTGTAGTAGATACTATATTCTCTTCCTCACTCTCATCATATTGTTCTCATCGTCCTCTACATCTCCGTTGACCCTAAAATGACCCCTACGCCGTAGCTTCCTCTCCTCTTATTCTCAATCACCCTTGCACCATCCTAGCAAAAGTCTAACAATGTCGCGCCAAAAACCTGGACAACATGGAAAGTCCAATGTGGCGAATGCTTCACCTCTACGCCGCCAACTTTTTTGTCCACACTCTTGCCTATAGAGTTGTACAACGAGCTTTCAGCTACAAAACGAGCCTTTGTTCAATGGACTCGAGGTGGCATGTGTAAGGTGTGCGATGCGCCACTTTGGCCAAGCTGGATTGGATGTGGCGAACAAGAGCGCACGAACATTAAAGACCAACGGACGAAACACGCGTGCTGACCCTGCTGTTCTGATCAGACGATGACTGTCCTTGGCCGCCGCTGAAGGCTTTTCATCATGCCTTGTTGTCACAACCTCGCTCCGGCAGGCAACACACTGCAATGCTCGACCTCGATCCATTCGTCGCGATATCTCTGATGGCTTCCTCGCTATAGGGCTCAACAGCTCGAGGTTAAGTGGCTGACATATCAGTGTCGGCATCGAGAAGCTATCATCCTCGCTACCAATGTATCATCTCTAAATGCTACATGAGCTCTGGACCAACCCTCTATCACGGCCCGAGACTGACGCAGTCCTATCCAAAGGCCCATGTGCAGCGGCGAGGTGACTGCGAGATGGTCATGTGTGATTCTTCCTTGTTTTGAGAAACATTTGTGCCCCTCCGCTTTCGAACGGTAGAGGCTGAGATGCTGCAATGGCTGCTCGAGACGATCGATATGATACGGGAGTTTATCGCTTCCAAGAAGGCTTCCACAATCAGAAAGTCCACCACCTTTAAGCAGTTCTCCGCTTTCAAAGCGTCTTTCGCCTTCGAGAAGTCTACCGCTTTCGAGAGGAATCTCGATCTCAAGTAAGTCTTTCGCTCAAAGATGTCAACTGCTTTCAAGAAGTCCTCCACTTTTGAGCAGGCCTCCGACTTTAGGTGGCCGCCATTTTCAAAGAGCCACCGCTTGCAAGGAGCCACCGCTTTCGAGCGGGCCACCGCTTTCGAGCAGGCTAAATCTTTCGAGAAGGCCACCGCTTTCGACAAGGCCACTGCGTCCGAGAAGGCCACTGCGTCCGAGAAGGCCACTGCGTCCGAGAAGGCCACTGCGTCCGAGAAGGCCACTGCGTCCGAGAAGGCCACCTCTTTCGAGAAGGCCACTGCGTTCGAGAAGGCCACCTCTTTCGAGAAGGCCATCGCGTCCGAGAAGGCTACCGCGTCCGAGAAGGTCAACGCGCCCGAGGAGAACTTGTACTCGACAAGGTCAACTAATTCGAAAAGCCCGCCGGTTTTAAGTGGTTTCCTACTCCCAAGAAGTCGCCCGCCGCGAAAATCCCCCCCTCAAAAGGATCAAAAATCTGAAGAACGGCAATAATCTCAAGGAGGGCCTCCATTTAAAGGAGTCTTCTGCTTTCGAGATATCCTCGTATCCACAAAGTCCACGAATCTGAAGAAGGTTAACAACGTCATGTGGATTCTCAGTAAAAGCCTGGCCACTCCCATCAAGGCGTCGCTCTCAAGAAGACACTGTGTTCGGGAGAAAGTCGCTCGCTCCTCGTTACCGTCTTCAATGTTAACCAGACCATGCTCGCCATCGTCTCTCGCCGATAGCTACGGCCTCGACACCGAATTCATCGCCATAAGCTATCACCGCGATCTCGTTCTCGCACGCCCTCCCCAGCCGTCTTCTTCTTCAATGCCTATCCTATCAAGTCGGCGCTTTCAAGAGACAATACTTCGGGAAAGAAGCGAGTCCCTCCTCGTCACCGCCTTCCGCCTCGCCACCGAATTTTTCCTCTTAGCCATCGCCTTCCTTGCGGCCGGCTAGATCTCCGTTTCGCTGCATCCCTCACCACTTTCTCCTCGCCACTTTCTCCTTCGGCAACCTCTTCCTCGCTACCAACTTCATCGTCACGAGATCCTTCTCACCAGCTCCTTCTTCGGCACCTTCGGTCGCATGGGCGGCACTCAAACTTCCTCGGCCCTTCTCACTAGCTCCCTCCTCGGCGTCCTCTACCTAGTGAGGGGCGCCCAAAGTTCCCCTCGACACCGGTTACTCCCTCGTCACCAGCTTCCTCCCCACTAGCGACATCCCTCCGTCGCATCTCACCAGCGGCTCCCTCGCCAATGGCTCCCTCTCCGCCACCGGCTTTCACTAGCCGTATGTCCTCGAACTCCAGCCCTTAGCGGAAATCTCACCCCTCAGGGCGACATCTTTCAAGCCAGACGCAGAACGTAGTGTGAGCACCATAGCGGCAAATCATGGGCTGTCTACGTGACTATTTTCTCAGTTGCTGGCCTACGACTCAACTACTTTGGACTTCTCGTCTAGTTGTCGTGATTTCAAGTCCATCGCGGCAAAGACCAAGTCATCAAGCTCAAGGTTCTCCGCGGATCCTAACAGAGTTAGTCAATTTTGTGTTACCTTGCATGACCTTACCGCTAGCAGTCAGAAGAGTGGCTGGACGAGGTGATTCGCTGTCATGCAGGATACTATTACTACTCAATGAGCTACCAAGACACGAACCTGCTCCAGATGGTACATGTCAAGCTGATGCAGCAGAACGGTCAAGGTGCTAGTGTACTTGCTAGCATGACCGCGGTGAAAAGAGGTGCTTCCGCTGAAAAAGTACAAAGGTTGTGCTCAATCCGCATAATCGTTTAGCAGTGGTGTATACACGAACGCTAACAACTTCTTGATAGTCATGCCCATGATGAGGGATTCGAGCGCCTAGTGAAGATGGAAATGAAAGTTGAGTAAAACAAAGTAGCATATGGCGACCTCCAACCTCCCATATCAACGACTTGCCACTAGTACTATGCCTTCCCAGCTGTCTAATCCGGCCAGATCACGGTCGTAAGATGTCATAAACCTCTTGATATCACAATCTGAGTTGCTTTACTATGCCCACGAGCTTAGAACTGGCACAAATCTCCCACTACTGGCTCAGTCTGTGACGCTAGAACTAGCATCATGTTCGTGAAATCTTACTCGCTACCGCCATCTCTAGCTCCGTAGAAGGTCTTCCTTCTATTTACAATCTAGTCTCTTAACGTCGCCTCGAGCTCGCTCCCAGGTTCCCCACCCTTCCGCAATCTCGGTGACTGTAACTATAGAGGTTATTCTACTAGTGTTTACCCGTCGGCTCTCCTATGTTCGCATCTGCGCTGAACCTCCTACTCTTAAGAGCCTCTACTCTGCTAGCCGATGTGAGCTCAATGTCAAATTCACTCCCATGGGCAGCCTGTCAAGAGTTCTTCCCACCTAGCATTCCTTATCTTCCCTGGCCACCTCGGCCTCGTTTATCCAGAAGTTTCCTGCCCAATACGAGGCTACATGCACGTCAAGCTCTATATAAAGTTAGTATACAGCAGACATCAAGCAGGACAACCGCGCTACACTGATCGTTTAGGCGAGCAAGGCAGACAATTTCAGGCATGGATAGCGACCGAGATCAGACGTTGACTCGTCGGCGGTCGTCTTGTTGTGCTTTGAATAGATGTTTGGGAAGCTAAGTGTCGGTGTAGGCCGGCAGGCCGACATCTATATGCGTTGCATCAGCCCCGGTAACCAAAAACGCCCTACTGAAGACAGTGAAGCAACGATGGGAAGATCGCGATACTAGACAAGAATCTCATCCAGTGCCATGTTTATGCTTTTGAGGAGCTCACGAGTGTAGGCAGCAGGAAGATAGCATTGTAGGGTTAACGCGATCTATATCCATCATAGGCAAGTTCATCAAACCCAAATTCACCACATCCGAGATCAAAAAATCAAAATTCACCACATCTAGGCTCACCACATCCAAGCTCACCACATCTAAGCTCACTACATCCAAGCCCACCACATTCAAGTTTACCATATCCGAGTTTACTCTATCATCCAAGTTCACCACATCCAAGTTCACCACATCCAAGTTCACCACATCTAAGCTCACCACATCTAGGTTCACCGCATCCAAGTTCACCACATCCAAGCGCGCTACATCCAAGTCCATCTGCTTCAACACTCCTACCTCACCCAGAACTTTCATCTATTCGACAAACATTAGGATGCTCAGCACCTTTGTCTCTTTATTCATTGTAGTGCTTTCTATTAGCCACTCTACCCCTTGGCTTCTTTCTCCCTTATTGCTTCTTCCCTAACGAACGCTCCCTTGTCGACCTATCACCTTCCATCGCTAGCATTCCCTTACCAACTATCATTACTACGAACAAGTTCTCCCTCGCTAGCATCTACTCATCAACCGCCTATAAAGCAACCGGCTCGCTTCCAACGCCCTCTCAACATCGTCCCAGTAAGTCTTACTAGGTGCATTACTGCCAAAGTGCAGACTTGAGGCCCATGGGCCAGTTCGGTAGCAAAGACGTGCGACACGCAGTCGATGGAGCGGACGAGTCCATGTTGTTGGAAGTCCACGTCTTTGCTTTTGTGGGGAAGAGGAGAGGCGAGGTGTAAGCGTTGGAATATTAAGTGTAGAACCATGCTAGCTTTGTCCTTTTGTCAAACTTGGGGGTCGGTAGGAACGATGTCTTATCATGGAAGTTAATAGATGTCTAGCAATCATTGCACAAGACTAGCGCGAAGATGCCACGATCTAGGAAGGATCATTAGGACAACTTTGGAGAAAGTGAGGATGCGATCCGGAGAGGAAGCTTGGAAAGGCTCTTAGGGAATTGATAGTATAATATATTACGAACAATAAATGTATCCTAAATTCCACTCTCATCAATGATATAATTGCTTCGTCACAAACAAGCATAAGAACAACAGTAAGAACCACCGCCGCAATAAAAGAAGCAGGCTAGGGTAGACCCTTAGTCCCTCGGTACACTATCACTTGATATCGTCTCGTTCTTCCTTTTCCTCAATATTTGTGGTGGGGTAGGCTTCCCGCTATTCTCTACACTACCATCAAAGATGGTCCCTATTGTTATTCGTTCCCTGCCACAGCGTTTCACTCCCGAGGAGGACATCCGCCAATGCGCTACACTTTCGTTAAACATCATCCTATCCTTCCCACGAGTCCCACCCACAATAAGTAGGGTAAAAAAGGCTTCTAATCGCACGACATTGTGTTATTGAATTTTATCATACTTCTTCTTCATGCTTCATGCATAAGAAGTGGCGCGTGAAAGACTTCGGGTCTCTCGATCCAATATCGCCAAATGTCTTCGGACTTCCCCATTCCTATCCCCTTTACTTACAACAAGTAGGGCATGGAAGACTCTCGACACTCGATACATCATCGCCAAATATCTTGCCATCTTCTCCTCCTCCACACGCAACTTCCAAGTAGCGTAGGCGAGAAAGGCTTCCGGAACCCTGACACACTATCATCAAACATCATCCCCTCTCTACCTCTTTTACCCCCAAGGGAATGTTTCTTCGTCGCACTAAGCCAGGGACTGAGTCGCTTTATGGGTAGTCAAGCACAAGACGTGCTGGAAGGTAGAGCTTCGTCTCGTCACCGAGCCGTCATTTTTGATCGTGGAGGCGGAAGTGTAAGCTGAGTAGAGCGAGTGCCGAGACCTTCACGAGTGAGAAACGCTCGTCAAGGTGGTATCGAACACTCTATAGTGTACGGACGGATGTACTATAGTATCGTCAGTCGTCCAGCATGGTGCTAGAGATTGGCAGGATTATATCATGAACCGCCGACGAGATTGCTCGTCTGTGCTGGCGAACAGTAACAAATTGCTCATTAACGATGACATGTTGACTCCATTCCGTCATCCTATCACCTTGTACTAATATACAACTCAAGTTGTTCCTCTATGATGATCGTGTACAACAACCTTTCAACCGGAAACTCAGCCCGACTCGTCGCCTGGTCTACAAGCTAGTGAAGCACCACGAGAAGTGCTGTACATTGTCGTTGGTCGCGTTCCATCGGCAGCGGGTCTTGCATCTACGCGTCGATCCTCGAGTTTCAAAGTGCTAAGAGCAAAAGAGGACATTGATAAATGGTAATGCAACGGGGAACGAACAGCATATGTAGACGAGAGCATGCTTTCGGTGTTCGAAATCTCTCATAAGAGACACCTCAGTGACTAGCTCCGGCTGGTCGACGTACTCTGACGCATGTTTCTGGAGAATTTTGTGCCGGGCAAGTTGGAAGAGCGCAAGTCGGAACATGTTAACATGATTTCAAATGCCTCGTCATTTATCAATGATGCGCATGAATGGCTTACTGACTCTTACTAGACGAGTTCATAGGCGATCCGGAGGAGCTTTCGCTTCGGGCTTCCCCTACACATGCGTCGAGCACACACAATTCCATTGTCCTTCTCCTTCATGCAAGATACGAGTGAGCCACGTCCTTAAGAGTAAGACTCTGAAAGTACGGAATGTTTTCTGTGAGACAACATTACCTCGATTGAGGGTCCGTATGCCATACCAAGATCGTGCAAATGAGCCGCCAGGTTCTAGCAAAGCAACCCCGCGGCGGGAACCCCTCGAGCGGGATCAGGCAAAGACCTAGTTAATGTCATGGTCCAATTGAAATCTACGCGCGAATCAAACACGCACAAGCATTTTATTTTATGCCATATACGATTCTGGAGAAGCAAGTTCTTGGTCGGACCACTTTGGACAGGGAACATACTAGACACACACTATGCCCAAGTAGGTCTCATGGTCCTCATCCAAATGTAGGATCGTGCAAATTGGGCACAATTTGGAGGGAGCAGGTCCATGAGGCAAGCCTTCCCAGGTAGGCGAGACACAGAAAGCGCCAGCTATATCCCTATCAATCGGGGCGCTGGTCTAGATGTGGACCATAGTCGATGCTCTTTTCGCCATCGCGTCAATCATCACCTCGTCCTTCGTAGGCATGTTTGAGAACTTGGGAAACACTCGCGGTCCTGAAGACGATGCACTCGATCTCAAGCTGGTTTCGGGCTACGTTCTTCTCCGTAGTGGTGGTGATTCTTTCAAATCTGCGCAGTTTCCTGTGCGCGAGGACGGTCGTGAGTACTTTCATAATGTACTCAGGAGCTCCATCGTGGTCCCAAAACCTGCCGGCAGTCGAGCCTGATACAACTTCTAGAGAACTTACTCCCGGACGGTCACATCAGTAGGAATACCCGCCAGATCTTATATTCCAAAGAAGATGACAACGCGCATCTCAAGTGGCAGGCGGATTGCGGGAAAGCTCGCCGAATATGATCGAGATAGCAAGCTAGCATGCCCATGCTTCGACAAGTGAAGTCCACCAAAGACGAGATCTCAGGCGAGAGACCGACCAGATACGAGAGACTACAGACCAGGGACCAGAGACCAGAGACTAGAGACTAGAGACCAGAGACCAGAGACTAGAGACCAGAGACTAGAGACCAGAGACTAGAGACCAGAGACCAGAGACCAGAGACCAGAGACCAAAGACCAGAGACCAGAGACCAGAGACTAGAGACTAGAGACCAGAGACCAAAGACCAGAGACCAGAGACCAGAGACTAGAGACTAGAGACCAGAGACCAGTGACTAGGCATCAGAGACACACCACCTTCGTGTCCGACAGTCAACGGAGCGAGTCTCGGATGTCATACCAAAGCCACGACATCAATCTTCAATCCCTCAAAGTCCACGTCTCATGGACCAGGAACATGCCGAACATCACCTACACCTTCGACGGCCAAGGCGGCAGAACCAGTGTCCCGCGGTTTTGGATGCCACCAGCACCACCCACAGCTACCTTGATTCAATAGGCTTCTGGAGATGCCACAGCGTCTGCCACATCAGTTCCAAGGACAATCCACCTGTATGCCTCGTTCCAGGACTGGCACAAACATTAGGGCTTCGTCGAAATACCACGACCTGCCAACACGACCTGCCAACACGACCTGCTAGCATGCCTGCCACAATCAGCCGCGGCTCCTCCTCATCTACCAGACTTGGTCGACCTGCTAGCATGACCACTACATCCACCCTCGACTCCTCCTCATTCACTCGACCTGCTAGCATGACCACTACATTCACCCTCGGCTCCTCCTCATCCACCAGGCTTCGTCGAAATACCACAACGTGCCAACACGACCTTCCGACATGACCTGCCAGCATGACCACCGCTACCATTCATAGCAGCTCCTCATCGACCAGGCTTGATCGAGATGGCATGACCTACCAGCTTTAGCTTCGACAGCTAACGCGAACGCTGCGAGACCTGTGTTCCGCATTCCTAGGTTGCCACCACCACCGGCTGATCCACCAGGCTTCGTCGAGACACCACCACCACCAGCCACCGCTACTGCTAATTCACCGGGCTTCGTCGAGATACCACGACCTACCACCACTACCAGCCGATCCACCAGGCTTCGTCGAAATAGCACCACCACCAGCCACAGCTGCTGCTAATTCACCGGGCTTCGTCAAGATACCACGACCTACCACCCCCACCAGCCGATCCACCAGGCTTCGTCGAGATAGCACCACCACCAGCCACAGCTGCTGCTAATTCACCGGGCTTCGTCGAAATACCACGACCTACCACCACCACCACTACCACACGCGACTACTCCTCATCCTCCAAGCTTTGCCAAGATAACATGACCTGTTACGTCCGTTCCAAAGACGATCCAAGCTTATCGACCTGACAAGGTAAGCAGACACAGACGATAACGCACTGTGCGCCCCTACAAGGCTTTGGATATTGCCAAGTTCGGCGACTTCGGGCTTAAAGCATGAGGCTGCCAGACTAGGATCAGATGTTAGGTTCGAACATGACGTCCTTTAACCTTGCTTGACATAAGAGTCGGGCGGAAGCATAGCCGCGACATGAGCACCGGTTCGAAGCTCCACATCGCGGCATTGCAACATCCATCGATCTCGGCTGAGATGATCTGAGGCAATGAACGACCGTGCCAAAACAAACACTCTTTCGTTATGCCATAAGGCTTTTGAGCGATGTGCACGAGACTTTGGTGTATTCACAGCCCCTGGATTCCTGGTATCTCAATAGGACTTTTGACATGCTTTGGGTGAGGTAGGAAGGGGAAGCGTAGGCCGTCAAGTAGTGTCCCATTACGTCTTGGCCAACAGGTAGTAAGAGTAGAACGTCAGCAAGCCACGACAGTCAGGAAAGATTTCTTTGAAATAGTACATACACTTGTATCTATTAGCCAAGCCTGCCCACGTCGTTGGACTTCGCTCCCGTCGGATACTCCTCAGTCTCAAGCAACTCTTTTCTCTTCTGATGTGCAGCTCTTCTTTTTCGCCCTCCGCTCACACTATGACATGACTCCTTCGAACCACCCGCGTCGCTCTCTTATCTCGTGCAAATTTTCTGAGCTCTTTTTCTCGCGTAACCAAGGAGGCATCTCTTCTTCATCCCCTCCGCTCACAGCATGCCATTCCCCGTCTCCAGCTCTGATCCAGGTTCAGTCCCAGCTCCACTCTCTTTCATGGTGCCTCGGATCGACGCACACTCCCAGCTTTTGACCGTATCTCAGCCATGCTCATGCCGCCGAGCCATGTTCTTTGATCCATTTGCACCCACCTGTCTGCCCGGGCTTTACAACACTATAGAGTGCAGTCTGCGAGAGCCTGCAGAACCACGGATCTTGTCCAGAACATCCCCTGCGTATCTTCAATGTCTAAGCCCATCGCACTACATCCTGGATGTGTGCTCAGCAACGAGTCTTTCTGCCACGGTCCAGAGTCTTTTGCATGTTCATCTGGTGGAGGACGATGTGAGAGTCATGTGAAATGCTGGTTATCTTCGTCAAAGCGAATCCGTTGGTGACGATCATAGGCAGACGAGAGCTGGAATCGTTGCCGGGGGCGCAGGAGTACACTCGAGAGACTGATGTTGGCAAGCTTAGGTTGTTGTTGATGTCGTGTCGTTCCGCGGCATTGTTGGGCCGGCCTGTAATGAGGATGGTTATGGCCAGACAGTTGTGCCTAGGATGGAGACAGTGGACATGGGGGCGAAGAGCGTGGACTTGAGGGCGAACGTGTTGGATCAGACGGCGACGGCGACGGGGAGGGAGGTAGGTGGGTCTTCGTATGGAGGAGAGGTCGTGTGAAAGATTGGCCCGCTATCGGATCAAGAGTACAACATCATCCTTTGCTCGATTCAGGATTTGAAATAGTACAGAAAGTAGGATAGGCTACGCTATGAATATACGAATCCTTCTCGCATCAAGTCATTGAGGATTGGAATTGGTATAAAACAACGAATGTGAGTTGTCCCAAGTCATTTACATGGACGTTAGGGTACGGTACAGTATTCAGCGCGAGCTTGAAACGAATTTGAAGACGTCAAAACAAAGTCCTTGTTTTCTTCATTTTCGCCAACATTCCTGCATTGTGTCAACGACAATGGAGTCGCATTCTGTTATTGGAAGAATTTCCCCCGAAAAGAGGTCGGTGCAGAAGGTGAATGGATGCAAAACACAAACGAAGTTCGAGATTCCAGTCCGATCGCTCATGCTTCAATAGCGACAATAGGGGGGCGTCGAATCACTCATGTAACAACAATCATCTTTTAAAAGATTGTGCACTAAAAGGGCGGCTGCGCTCTACATGTAAAGGATGTCTCTAGAAAGCTCCAGAGTTCCATATCTCTCTGCATGAAATCTAGGCGGCCCGAAGTTTCGTTCGCCCTTGCCATCTTTTCGCCCGCCAAGCCGCGAAACCACCAATCGACCACACCATCTGTGTTTCATCAGTCTTGCTTTCGACTCACGTCTCACCGGCATGGACTCATTGACGGTACAAACGCGCTGTAGCTGGCCTGCTAGCCGGTCTACTTGCTTTGACCCCATCGATATGTCGGCTCATCTCCTCGACGCGTCTCCTCGGATTTGCTGGTACATGGCAAGCTGCATGTAGTCCTCCATTCCTCGCCGTCTAGCATTCATTCCCACACGATGTTCCGGCTTCGCCTGGATCCCGCTGGAGAAGTTGACTGTAGTCTCTCGTCTGAGTTCTATATCATCATCATCTTCTCGACGGCAGGTGTATAGCGTCCACCTCACTCCTGCGAACAAACATCACTCCTTGACAGTGTCGAATCGGCTCCGGCGCGCGCCCATCCATTTCTCCTAACATACCGGCATCATGGCTTCCATCGCGCAACCGACCCTTCACGAGACTCTAGGCTATGATCCAACGGCAGATATGAAACACTTTCTCAACACAGTCGAACGCGGCTACAACCCCTTTGAAGACCTAGGCATCCTGCGAAACGCAACATCAGTGCAGATCAAAAGAGCGTATACTGGGATAGTCAAGAAATGCCATCATGATCGACCACGCGCAGTGCCGTGGCTGGCTAACGAGCTCGTCAGTGCAGCGCGTCGGGCCTCTTATATCCTCGTGGATGCTGATCTTCTACTTTGGCTCGACATCGACCACAAGAGATCTCTTGCCGATGCTGTTCCTGGGGAGTTGGACAAGCGCATAGCGTTTGCTTGCGGTCCGCCTGTGCCTTCCCGATCTATACAGCCCCCTCCAACACCCTGCCACCCACAACATGCACTTCCGACTTTCACCGACGTTGACTTTGTCGTCCTTTGCACAGTCGTGCTTGTCTGCTGCCTGTCCCCTGGTATATTCATCTTTCGTCGCCAACGTCCTCCACAGCAGACCAATCTGCAACGCGGCCGCAGACCACTTTCTGTGACAACCTCAAGCAAACGAAGACACAACTCTCAACCACCAGCAAAAAGACAGAAGACTACCTCTATCTCACGCCCTCTTCGGTCTGCTCCAGCCAGAATGGACTCAGCTTTGCGGAAGCGCCGAACGGCTGATGACGAGATTATCGCGCAGGGTGAAGCACAGCAGGACATGGCAGGTCGATCAAACCGAATGATTCACCTTGTACTAATGATGTCGTACTGCAGCTTGATACCGCTGCACCATTGACCCGGAGTCATAGGCGCAAGCGCTCGCCGTCTCCACCAGCATCATGCTCCACGTCCCCACTGCCAAGACCACATTCACACTTGGCCTGGTTTGTCGCCGCGTGTTGCCTTCTCGCCATCCTTGCGATCCTGCTGTATACTATCGGATTCTGGCCCTTCTCCTCCACCTCCTCGCCTACCTCCTCCTCCACTATGTCTTCGACCTCCTACACTGCCACTCGAACGACAACCTGGAACGCGAAGAAGTCGACCTCAACAAGTAAGACTAGCGTCAAAACTCCACCGGGGTACACCCATGTTCCCCTTGCGGAGTATAGGAGTAGGCTATCACGGTTTTCATCGCAGGCGGAGACGCAGGATTGAGAAGGGAAGGATCAAGGGCTTGGGAGGAAGACAACAGAGCGTGACACACATGTCTTTGGTCTTTGGGTTACCTTGCGAGGGCGTCTGGTTGGTGGGCGGGTCGCTCGCGGGTAGGATGCTAGAGTCCGAGGACGGCGAAATTGTTTAGGGTAACATGTAACTTCTCACTGTGTTGTTTCGGTAACAAGAACAACGGCTTGGAAGAGGTTGGCATGCAGACTGAGAAAAGCATTTGCAGCTGGTGGGAGTCTTGCATCTGGCAAGGATAGTATCATTGTATGTACAACAGCTCTCATCTTACAAGGACAGCGCATTCCTATATTTACAACGCTAGCAATAATAGAGGTTTGGTAGCTTTTGAGTGAAATCCCTATGACAGTCTATGCTGGGATGTAAGTGAGTATCGTTCTTCGTGCATACCCTACAGTCGGTACCGGTAGTGGCGAATCTTTGCAGTGGCTTCCGCTTCAACTATAAGGAGGCGGGTTCACACCCGTTTAACGCTTAATATCTTCTAAGTTATCACTAAGGTTGTGCCGCCCCGGGAATATAGTTAGTTATTATTAGAAAGTGTACATAATGGTAGTAAAGAACGTAAATTAATTAAGGAACTTAGGACATAAGTGTATAGCCTTAAGAGAGATATATTGTGAGAATTAAGATAGATAGTAGACATAAGGCAAGGTACTTAATTACTAGACTAATCGATGCATTATAAGTGTACATACGAGATACATTATATAGGAAGGTATACGCGCCTATCACGGTCGGGCTACGGTAAATAGAGAGGTAGTGCGAGGACGAGTAGGTAGTATTTAGAAAGCTATCGTAGGTAGTCTATCTAGTATAGGTTCGGCTATATTAATAGGACGTAGCTTAAAAAGCTACGTTTAATATAGATTCGGTTCGAAGGTAAGGTTATGATACGGTAAAACCTCGATACCTTAGGAACTTATAATATTATAGAGTTCCTCTTTCGGATGTACTAGATATTATAGCGGTCGTCCCGTGACAGCGCCCCGCTAGGACCCTTAGAGGTTCTACGGACCGCCTAATATAAAGAGACTTCCCTAGTATTCTTAGTATAGCGGCTAATCCCGAGCTAGCTATAACTCTATACGTTATATTATCTCCTTCCTTCTTAAGCGGTAACTTCGTCGGTCTTTACTACTCGTTTACTACTCGACCTCGTTATTAATAACTCCTTTAAATATTTATAATCCTTAGCGCTAGGCCTTAATAAAAACCTCCTATCTTAACTCCTTCGATTGAGTAGGAAAAGAGTGTCCTAGTCTAACTTATAATATTAACCTATAAGTTAGATCGCCTTAGTAGGACCCCTAGCGTACCCTCTAGGGTCCTTTACTTCGTCGTCGTATAGTGATTTTACTACTTAAGGTTAGTAATGTAAGATCTTATAGAATTGCTAAATTAGGTAGATAAACCTTATTTAAACGTTTCCCTAACGACCTTAGTTTCCGACGCGTCTTATCATCACTTTGCGCTTGTAAATAGTCTAAATTAGGTCTTTAATTTAATCTTAAGTAATCTATCGCCTTTAATTTACTTCTATAAAGTAACGCCGTTCTTAACATGCCTCGATTTAGCTATAAAGGTTAATTTATATAGTTAATCTAGTGATTCTTAGCACGTATTTATATACTATATCCTTCGCGTACTTGTCATGGGTTTTGGGTGATGTGGTTGAAGTGACGTTGGAACAAGGTTCTAACTAAGCTTAACATATAATAGTATAATACTACTTGTTTAAGAGGATCCTTCGGATCCTCTTTCTTTCCTTATAGTTTGTCTTATATACTAAATTAACGTATATTTGCCTCATTCACGTCTTAATCCTTAATATTACGAACTACTAATATATTCTCTTACTTTTTACGTCACCTTAACTTAATCCGTTGTTAAAAAACGCGTAAAAGGCGTTTCTTTTATACATCACCTACCTTTTTACGATAATTAACTATAAACTTCTACTATTTAGGTCCACTAGAGCTTATCTCTCCGCTAAAGGCTTAGTAAGTACTTCCTAATAGTCTAGATAGCGGCCTAGAACCCTATCGAGATTAATAACGCCCTACTCGAACTCCTATATATACTTAAGTCTTATAACACGCTTCCCTAATAAAATAGAGTTATCGACTACACTACCTAGACTAATATAGTTACTAACTCCGCCTTCTAAACCTAATAGGCTCAATTTAGTTACGAATGTATAGTTAAGATCTATACTATAGGTATTACTATTCGCTAACTCTCCGATGTTTAGACTAGCCTTTAAGAAGATAATAACGACCTCGTAACTCGTAATACTAAGCTTACGACTCGCATTAACGCCGCTAACGTCCGTATTAAACGCCTTTAAACCGAGGTTAAGTAGGTAAGAGGTATATCTAGTAGAGGTATAGGAGTAACTAAATCGGAGAAGCTACCTAACCCTCCTAAGTTTAGAGGTAAGCGCGACGACCTCGACCGTTTTATCGCTAATATTAATATTAAGCTTCGTAATAATACCGATAGATTCCCTTCCGACTAAAATAAAATCGACTATA
>Ga0160429_1001085_pt1 | contig 16179 bp, 20 predicted proteins | sample SolpanmetagenomR_FD_108199 | JGI IMG/M metagenome (GOLD analysis project Ga0160429, IMG submission 108199) | Solar panel surface microbial communities from Lawrence Berkeley National Laboratory, California, USA - R | ecosystem: Engineered > Built environment > Solar panel > Unclassified ...
AAATGTAGTGCGAAGTACATGCTTACCTGACATTTATAGATTCGAATCAAGCCAAACCCAGAGGAGAAGACTCTCACCTTTACCGACAAAGGTGTTGGTATGGACAAAGATGAGCTTGTTAAACACCTTGGAACGATTGCTGGATCTGGCACACGAGAAATGGCCGCTAAGCTGAAGGCTGCGAAGAACAACGGCACATATATTGGACAATTCGGTATTGGTTTCTATTCAACTTTTAAGGCTGCGCATACGGTCGAAGTTCGATCGAGGAAGAAAGGTTCAAAGACAGAAAACATCTGGAAGTCCGCAGCTGGTACGAAATTCACTGTTGAGGAAGTGACTACACCCAAACTCGACTTCGGAACTGAGATCACACTTCATCTCCGCAATTCATCGGAAATCTACCTGAAAGTCGATGAGATTAAAAGCATAATATCACAACATGCCGGCTATATTGATTATCCGATCGAAGTCTGGGAAACCAGAACTGAGGAATACGAAGTCGAGATCGTCGAAGAGCCAAAGACTGAAGAAGAGAAAGCGGATACTGAGGAAAAGACTGAGAAAACCGAAGAAGCGAAATCTGATGAGGAAGAAATCGAAGAGGACACTGACAATGAAGAAGAGAAAGCTGAAGCGAAACCAAAAACCAAGACTGAAACTCGAACTATCACCGAATGGGTAGTGATCAACAACCAACGTCCCATCTGGCTAGCGGATGCTTCTACATTGTCCAAAGAAAATTACACCGCCTTCTATCAGAGTCTTTCCAAAAATGACAAGGAGGAACCAATGGCTTACGTTCACTTCGAGATAACAGATCCTATCGAATTCAAGGCAATCTTGTACATTCCCGCTAAGGCAAATGCGGAGATCATGCAACAGCCCAAGAACCAAGCAAGAAACATCAGGATTCACAACAAGAGAGTATTCGTCACAGACATCATGGATGAATTCATTCCTCAATATTTGTCTTTCCCGATTGGTGTAGTTGATTGTGCTGGCGACGAGCTACATATCACAGCATCTCGAAACGATTTCCAGAAACCAGAACAGAAAGCCGAACTGAAAAAGATCGGTACGAAGATTGTCAGCAAATCCCTTGAAATGTTCAAGAATCTCGCCAAGGATGACGAAGCTTACATGAAATTCTGGAAAGAGTTTGGTATGAATCTCAAATTGGCAATCATGGAAGATAAGAAAAATCAAAAGAAAATCGAGAAATTACTCCGCTTTGACACTTCCAAATTCAACGAGACCAAGACAAGTTTGGATGGATACATCAGCAGAATGAAGAAAGATCAGAAACAGATCTTCTATATGACTGGAGATAAAGTTGCAGCTGTAAACAATTCGGTCTTGATACAAGGTCCCAAGGCTCGTGGCTACGAAGTGCTTCTTCTTGGAGAGCCTATCGATGAATATTTGATGCAGCATCTCGGAAGTGCGAAGTATCAAGGCAAAAAGTTCAAGGATGTATCCACGGGAGACCTTGAGTACGGCGACGAAACCAAGGAAAGCAAAGCAGCCGTAAAAGCCGAAAAGAAGAAGTTCGAGCCTTTGATTGAATACATCAAAGATGCTTTGAGTGACAGCGTGTCCGAAGTCCGTTTGTCACAGCGTGTCACCAAAGCACCTGCCGTCATCGTTGCATCTGAACATGGATGGTCTGGCAATAAGCAGAGAGTCATGGAAGCTCAAGCAGTTGGAAATCAACAAGGATTTCTTCAGGAATTCTATGCCAAGCAAAAGAAAGAACTTGAGCTTAATGCGAAACATCCTCTTATCAAAGCGCTACTTACCAAGGTCGAAGCTTCTGATGGTGAGATCGATGCCAATACCAATCTCACACTATCTGTATTCTGGGATAGTACACTACTTCAATCTGGATTCCAGATACGCAATGTCGCTAAGTTCTCCAAACGTCTTGACAAGATTCTTCGTCAGAACTTGAATGTGGACGAGAATGCTGAAGCCGAGGTCGTTGTGAAACCAGCCGAGGAACGAGCAGAAGAAGAGAAGACTGCAGATGAAGCTGCTAAAGAAAAGAGCGAGGCCAAATTGGAAGCTCAAGTTGACGGTGCCGAACCAGAAGCAGACGAGGAGGATGTTGATGACATGGCTGGCAAATTCGGTGCAGACACTGATGATGACGAAGCAACTGATGAACCTGATATGCCAGACATGAGCGAACTTCTCAAAGATCTCGAGAAAGAAGGTGGTGATGACAAGGAAGAAACAGCAGAAAAGGAAGGTGAAAGTGAAGAAGGACAGCATGATGAGTTGTAATCAGGACACAACAATACAGTTAATCCAATTGCAGTATATTGACTGTTGAGCGTTGTAATTCATTCATACCATGTCCTTAGTCGAATCACATTTTGCATCTTAATAAGATAGCATATTAAGTAATAATAACATCTCATCTACAAGGCATTTTCGTTGAATTAAGCCAACGCTTTGACAAAGCTTTGACGCATACTCCGCAAAAAAGTAATGAAATCTGATGGCGTTTTTATTTGTTGGACCATCTCGTCTATGTTCGGCAAGCTTGGATTGCATTCTAGCACTACTGCGGTATAAGCATAAATTCCACTCATGGTATACTTCATTACCTTGATATCCCGCATCTGAAACATCAAGCACAAACCAACTCTGCTCAATTTCTTCTTGCTGACCTAGCCCTCGGAATTCTAATCGTAAACAGTCCTCTGTGGGGTATTTCAGAATTTCATCTTTGTCATAGAAACAACAAACGGTCAGCGTTACTTTTTACTGTGTATATTTCTAAGTTTAGAATCTGTTTGAATGCATTCAGCTCAGGCAAGCTTCGCTCTATATCTGCTTCCAGTATCTGCTGTCGCATTTGTCGCACTATGGAAAGAATCGATTAGCGAACGCCCAATAGTGCACTGTCTACTTCTGACCTTCTGCTAGAGCGTTCTGCTGGCTCTGCAGTTGTATTAGAGATTCCCTGAGTTCTTCAGCTTCGGCTCGCACTTCAGCCGAGAGTTGTTCGGACTGTAGGGACTGTACTTGTAGTTGCTCCAGCTCTGCTTCATCATCAGCGTTCTCTATGCATGCAAGGTTAGCTGTATATTGGTCGAAGTTCGCTTGACCTTGAATAATGCGTGCTCGAGTCCTCAGTAGTATACTAGTAATGTCGCGCACGTCAGGTTTCCCACGGGGACCAGTGCGTGGCAATTGAGCGACAATCTGCTGCCTTAAGTTTCGCAAACAGCATCGAGTACTGATGCAATATGGTGCGTCTGATCTCTATGACCGCGACTGGTGAGAGTATACAACTTTCGCTGTCTTATACTGTTCTCTCTTGCCCAGTCTTCCATATTATAGGTCTAGCAATGGTGTTTACCTTCCTTCAACTGCCTAAGTCGAGCCTGTATATACTCTGTATTCGCTTCTAACTCGTTTTCTCGTATTTTGATCTCATGTTTTGCGCTTTTATGTATTGCTTGTGATCTATCTAATTGATCATACAATCCGCGTAGCCAAGTCTGAAGAGTATCCTTTGAGGTGGAGATGAGCGTACTGACATCTGATGACGGTGAGATGGTCATTGAGGTAAATGACGAAGGTGAGGTGACTTCACAAAGCGGATGACGTAATCATGAAACCAAAAGAAAAAAGAGTCGAGGCTAGTTTGGGAGACTACTGGTCTCAGATCGAGACTCACAATTAAGCAGACAAAGTGTACTCGAAAACAATTAGAAGGAAGCTTGAGTCACTTGATACTACAGAGTCAAACTAGACCCATTGGATCAATCTCTTACTTACCCGCGGGAGAATGTACTTTGACAGATCACGTACAGGCACCTGACGTAGCAAAAGCTGACTCAGTACGAATGAAGAGGGCCACGTCAGCATTCCCTCCCTGCTGACGCCACATAGCAAAAGATGGATTAAGGAAAACCTTTGCTCAATGTACTGCTTCTTCTATCCAAAGCAAACATAAACACACAAACGATAATAATAAACCCCAAATCAATCATATACACACTTTGTGCTTAGAATCAATATAACAATATACAAAATCATGACACCCGACCGCTTTTCACACCGCACATCCAGTTACACTGATAACCAGCAATCAAGGTTCTCGCACTGGACCGATGTCAGTAGTCGCTCAACACCAGGAGAGAAGCTATCAGAGATGTCACTAATCGTGGATGAAATGATGCATGATGATCTTGCTACCTTGCGCAGTTACCAAGACAGCCTGTTCGTAGCAGTCGATCAAGCAGAGGCGAAGAATCTAGAAGAGCATCTCAATGATTTGCAGGATGAGCTTGATAATACATGTGTTGATATCAGAGCTGAACTTGTTGGTAAGTGATTGAAGATGGTTGTCAGAATGCTTTTAGCTAAAATACTTAATTCAGCAACCCGTCTTAGTCAAATCCACACGAGTGAAGAACGAGCATTGATGATTAAGCACCAGAACGTTACAAGAAAGTTCTTAGACTTCATCTCAGCCTATTCAGCTTCGCAAGCAAGGTTCAAAGACCGACAGCTTACTCGCTTGCAGAGGCAATACAGATGTATATATCCAGATGCCTCCGACGATCAATTGAGACAGCTTGGATGCTCTGTTGATGATACTCATGCACTATTTGCTGACAATATTTTGCAAAACGACTCTAGTGCAGTTCTTGCACTTGAAGAGGCCAAGAATCAGCATAACGATATCCTCTACCTTGAGAAAAGTATTTGGGAGCTTGGAAGAATGATCCTTGAAATGAGTGAGATGGTCACAATGCAAGGCGAAGTGATTGGCAACATTGAAATCCTTGTTCATAGCGCAGATCATGATACAAATACGGGAAAGAATGAACTGAAGAAAGCTGTGGTTGGTGCTAGAACGATGACCCGTCGCAAGAAATACCTCATCGCTGCTGGAGTCATACTACTGATTCTCATCCTATCTCTCATCACCGCCTATGTCATTATCCCTGCTGTGAATGCAAGCAAAAAGCAAGAACAATAGAAAACCCGATTCGATACTGCCTCTAACATCTTTCGTAATACCTATACAATTGATCCTATTTATATGCTACAGCCGACTTGCGATTTATCGAATCTATCAATATGAGAAGTCCCATTTCGCAAACTATTTTTATGCCACGCTTCCTGCATGATAGTGAATGTCATCAACATGGCCTCCTTGTTTCCATAGCACAGAGTCTGGTAATGCATTCTTTGCATTTTTGTCCTTCACCCATTTCGTGGCAACCAAACGCTCTTGTACCTGTTTCATCGAGTCTGATAGAACGAGATAGTCCTCTATCCAGGCCCCAATATTGTTGTTCTCTACACTAGCGCCTAGCAGATTACTGGTTTTGCTTTGACCAGCATAAGAATATAGATTCACATCCACTCCTGTATGGCCATGCGTCGACCACATTACTCCCGCTCGCCATGTGACCAATTGACCAAGATAATCCTGTATCGAGCTACGCATTTTGGCCTCAGAAAGAGTGTTGTTTTGCAGTATTGATACGATATAATCTGTGTCGCTCGAAGTAGTATCGTTCAAACCGAGATTCTGGGCGAAAATGTTTTGTACAAATGCTTGCAACGAGGTTGTCGTTTCATTCTTTTGTTGTACGACCTGCCGTGCTAGCTTCTCGGTTGAGGCATTGACACCTAGAATCGCACTGGGATACCATATATAATCAGGATATACATTCGGGTCTTTCTGTCGTCCAAGGTCAAGACCACCAGTCTATTAGAGGTGAGCCCAGTCAGTCGAAAGGCAAATCTCATCTCACCTCGTGATCCGATACCGAGATCAAGACGCTGCCTGGATGATCGTCAACGAAGCGCTTTACAGTGTCGACCATCTCCCAGTATTGATGTATCTCCAAAGCATGAGTAGCTGGATCGTTACTATCTGACTGTGAACAAGGAGCGCTCATAGTAGGCAGAGACTCTAAGCTTACTTATGTGCAGCCATGTCAATTCGAGATCCCTCAATCATCATGAAAAAACCTGGTGCTTCCTCAGTTCTCACCTTCTCTTGCAAAATCGCTAGTGCTGTATTTGCCATTTCCACGAGGGATGGCTGAAGTAATGGATCTCTGTCTATTTCGAAGTCCATATGCTGAGAGCTTGTTAACAATTTCCTGTAATGGGAACAGTGATTTACGTACGCCCGGCGCGAATAACCCAAGTGTCGATATATTCTTGTACGTTGAGTTCAATTGATCAAATGCTAGACGGGTATCAAGTGTTTGCCAAAGACCCGAGCTGCTGGCTTCCTGAAGGAACGCTTTAAGCACTTTTGCTTCGATCCTTAGCGGTATTATCGATTACCGTAAACAAATCCTTCTCATCAGTCCGGCAGCTGGCATTATTACTTTTCGGCAGGAAGGCACATTTCCCGCCGCCCAAGATCACATCTACAACCGGCCCTAGAGGAGTGTATCCCATTTCATGTAACGCGATTTCAGCTTCCATGTCGCGATGAACCACATGAGCGGCAAATGACGCCGGAGTGGCATGCGTGACCCGAGATGTGGATACTAGTCCTGTCTTATACCCCGAGAATTTGGCAGCTTCTAGTACTGTAGCACATGGTACTTTTCCCGTGTCCACTATGTTTTGTCTTTGTCAGTTTACCCGTACCAGTGCGAGTTGGGCGAAAACAGTATCGTGTGTGTGGGGAGAGACGCTTACCGCCAATAGCTCCATTATACGTTTTTATTCCACAACTGAATGCGGTCGCTCCAGCGGCGGAGTCTGTAATGATTGACTCTGCGGATTTTGTGCGTGATGATCCCACTAGTATTGTGTCTAGCGGTGAGACGTACTCTGGGATATTGTATTTGGTTCGATATATTCCGCGTGCGAATGTCTGTGATGCTGGACCGAATCCGTCTGAGATTAAGAGGATGACTGATTTTTGTGATGTGGATGTTGATGTGGAGGTGGGGAGGGGGAGGAAGAGGTAGATGAGTAGGCCTGTGATGAAGAGGAGTGGGGGGGTGAGAAGGAGAGCGAGTTTTAAGGTTGTGGGTTTGGGGGATGGAGATGGGGAAGGTGGAGTCGCCGGTGAGTGGAGGGGGAGGTAGGAGGAGCGGGGGGGCGAGGACATTGTGGATTGTACAGTATAAGAGCGGATGGAGAAGAAACGCGAAGTGGGTGGGAGGAGAGGCCGGAAGGGGAAAGTGATTTCAAGGGGAATCAAAAGGCGAGACAAAGTACTCGAGACAAAGTACAGATGTAAATCAGAGTCAGAGATTGTACAGTATAAAAAGGAAGAAAATAGAGTATAAGAACGAACAAGGAAAACAATGCCAGCATTACCACCATTCCTCTCCGCTGTTTCGGGGGCAACATCATCCACACTGGCACTCGTCGCAGTGTACCCGTTAGATCTCATCAAAACAAGGTTGCAGGTCGCATCTATACAACCCAATACAGGCTCGACGGAGAAACGCAAATCAATCATAACAGAAGTTATACAAGAAGAAGGGGAATTTGGAGTAAATCATGAAAGGCCTCATAGAGCAACCACAAAAGGAATCGTAGCAAATGCAATACAAAGTGAGAAGGGGTGGAAAGAATTATATGAAGGAATGCCAGCCGCACTCATCGCACAAGCAAGTAATAACTTTGCATACTTTTACTGGTAAGAGGCAGTACTTGATAAAGAAGAATATACGCTAAACAGTGCAATAATAGGTATGCCTTCTTCAAACCGTATTTCACTACCAAGTCAACATCTCAAGAATTGTTGCGCGGAGCCATCGCAGGTGCATTGGGACAACTCACTACGATACCACTTTCCGTGATTGTCACGAGGCAGCAGACACAGAGTAATAATGCGAAAAAGAATTTCTGGAAATTGGCCCATGAGATTGTTAGTGAGCAAGGATGGACTGCGCTTTGGACAGGGCTCAGGCCTAGCCTTGTACTGGTAGTCAACCCAGCCATTACATACGGATTCTTTGAGAAGATGAAAAGTATCTTGTTAGCGCGACAGAGGTCACTGAATGCATTGGAGGTATTCATCATTGGAGCTATAGCAAAAGCAATTGCAACTGTTATTACTTATCCTTATATAATGGTCAAAGTAAAGATGCAGGCCGCTGAGTCAAGAGAATTGGAAAAGATGCCGAGCGATGCAATCGGTATACTCAGATTCATGGCCAAAAAGGATGGTGTCATTAGCTGGTACAAGGTATAGAAATGATGAACATAGCTAAGCATGGATGCTGATGTCAATTTTAGGGGCTCAACGCGCAAATATCGAAGGCAGTATTGTCACAAGCTCTGATATTCGTATTGAAGGAGAAAGCCGATAAAGTGATCTATATATTGTACATACTTTTCCAGCTTGCAACATCTAGGTAAGGTATAGTCATACCGAAAGGAATATTTAGATTTAAGTGGATGTAGTCGAGTATACAGTTGTAATTATACGATAATTGCCCGTTTTAATAGAAGCAAACAGTATGGAGCACATTGTTCGTAATTTGTGAGCGAAACTCGTCCAATATTCCATCGATCTCTTCATCTAAATTGGTACTGGAATTAAGCTTGTGGTAGGTTAATTTATGAGATCGCGATAGCAGGATGAACAATAATAGTGGCTACCATCTTGACTAGGAAGTTCATTTGTTGGCCAGCAATCAATGCTTCTTCGTGATTGTCTTTGATATCAATGTTAATCACGTGTACCGGTATCTTTTTCGGTGATCCTCGTATTATCAGATCTTTCGGCTTGTAAGTAAGTCAAGCTGCCAGTCCACTTACAGACTTATTTACCTTCTATTATGGCATCATAACACCTTTCCTCGCAACTTATGATGATATCGAAATTCTCTTTAGAGCTTTGGAATTTCTCTGGCGCCAGCTTGATTCCTTTATTTCTCGAAAGCATTGCTAATATTCCATTGGCTGAATATCTGACAGAGCGATATGTAAGTCATTTTTGATTGCCGGTTTTGGGTACGCTATGGCGGTATCTCACGTACAATTTTTCATCTTGTTTCTTCAATTCATTATACATTCTTTCGTATGCGGTTCCGAATGGGTACACGTTTGGTCTATCTACTGATGGTCCTGGTAATCGTACTGCGTTCCCTGTACCGTATGAAGAGACTGTACAGCCCATATCCCTATATTTTTAGGGTTTAGCATTGTCGTGTCTATGAGCGTGAATGTGGGTTGAAGTGAAAGTGAAATGGTACCTGAGCACGCGATGTCCCTCCATACTCCTGTTGTTATTCGATGAACATACGATGGCATAATGTGGTGCGGGCATTGGAGCTGTGAGCGTCTATAAAATCTCTGCACTGCAAGTGTTGCCCGTTTTGTCAAAAAGCAGCAACGAAACGCAAAGAGCCAGCCAGACTCTAAGTTTCAGATTGAGACCGACTGGACGCACATCCGTTGAACAAATCTCCGGATGGCCAACAAAACAATCGAGCACAATACCGTTCATGTATTGAAACAAGAATGTCAAGTCCTGCGATGGTTACAATAGATCGCTACAACGGATATGATCGGTATGATGAAACTTGTTCTATTGATATAGTACATCCTTGCCCAGACATCCCCCATGTCCAGTGTTGAGTTTACATTGTGCCTATTTATGTATATGTACATATGATTTTTACAATTAGCTATCTTACAGTGAGTTTATCTTTCTCATCTCTCAGAGGTACGGTTTGAGGAAGCATACACGAACGTGCAACGGATTCAAACAAGCGCTCTATGTCCGGAGCGCACTTGCAGAAGCTATGCGACCAGAAATTGTATCGAGCGTTCTTAATCAGCTCAATAAAGGTGATCAGCAGACCCCACGGATGCGGACGATTGACAATAAGTCGCTCTAGTAGCACACGGGTAATCTGCTCCTTGAGTATTTCTTGAGGCGCTTCAACGAATAAGTGTAACAACACGCAGCTGAAGTAATGCGTATGGCTATTCGGGTAACGCAATTGATTGGCGATAGCGTTCAGGAAATAATAACGTCCTAGAAATAATCAGCTACGTTGTTTGGTGAATTTTGAAACATCTTACCTTCGGTATCAAAACTGATCACCAAATGCTGCAGAACCTCCATCGCTGGGCCGGCCATTGTCTGCGGCTGGGTATCCGCTTGAGTCCGGGCACGTATCGCCCATATCCCAATGTAAAGCGCAAGAGCGTTCATTGCAGGGATATCGTATTGGGTACCAGCGCTATATGCATCTTCTGGCGATAGAAGGAGAGTTGGAATGATACTGGAGAGCACCGAGACCGGTTGACGAGTCGCAAGGTACGAATCAAGAGAGTCTTTGAATCCTTTTGCTACAATCACACTAGCATAGTCACCTAGTACAACAGGCTCTTCTTGTATTTCCGGTAATGAGTCGACCTTAAGATTTGGAGTGAAAGGATCTGGTAACCGCATGTTTCGTGGAAAGCCACTGAGCACCAAATTTCGTAGTTGTATGCAGGTAGGAGCGATAGCATTGCAAAAGCTGAAGTGATACTGACTGAGGAACTCCGGGAAATCATGTAGAAGTACCAGGAGAACACGCAAAGTGCCTTTGTAAAGAAGTCGAACTGGTTCCTTCATCTCTGCATGTTTGAGGAATGGATTGATGAATTGGAAAAGATCGATCATCAAAACATGGAAGAAGGGCCAGCCTTTCTTTCCAGGTAGATTCAACAGCTGCGGCATGACGTGCTTAGATGCAACGAGTTCAAGCCATGCGAAGGTGAAGCCAGATAACTGCAGAGGTCGTACCATATGTAATGCATTACTGTTGATTATTAGAGCCGAATCTAAGTTAAGCAAGTTTCTGCGATTCTTACCTAACAGCGAGCATACATGACTCCTGTAGACTACTCAGTTCCGGTACAACGGATAAAGTCTCTAATATCTGAGAGAAGATCCTCAGGAACGGTTTTTGGTCAAATACGGTCTGGCGTGTTTCGTGGTGATGGCTCATTATCAATACAAGTACAGTCAAAGCTTTGGTAAATAGATTGCTTTTCGGTGTCGCGGTTACTTCGGGGTCAGAATCGTTGTTGAGGTTGGCCATTAATAATTTGACGAAAGCATCTGCATTGTGGTATGCATATGTGATGGGAGCAGAGCGAAGTTGGGAGTATGAGTCGATGGCATTTTCTATGCAAACTCTGAGGAATATTGTTGAGGTTTCCTCCATCAGTAGCGGCTCTGATGTTATCTATAAAGATTCGAAGTCAGTGTGAAAGAAAGCGACGGGTGAGACTTTGTGTTTTACCTCCAATAGATTTACAGGAATCGTATGGCCTGGTCTAGGGTACAGTGCCTGACACCAATGCTCGAAGATGGATTTAAAGGCTTGTTTCGTTGCGATTTCCGATGGAACAAGATCGGGAATGAGGCCAGGGTTGGTCAGTCGAATCTTGGTTAACAACGAGATAACCCTGTAACAATTATTAGAGGATGCACAAAGCATTTCATGTTCGGCACTTACCCTTCAGAACTATCTTCTTTACTTAGTGCAACCAGTGCCATAAGTGAAGTGTAGAATTCGTTCATCGTCACGACGGGCAAAGCAGAAAATACGCATCTGTTTATCAGTCCGACAGTAAAGTCAATTGCTACTGCCTGTTTCAGCTTTATCGCTTTCGATAGCTGTGTATCTAATGATGTAATGTTGATCAGACCTGTCTGCAGTAGAGCTACAGCAATTGCAACGTCGTATTTTCGCTACGGGAATCGTAAGTAACATGTCCGATATAGTATAAGTTTATTGCAATTACATCATCGTCTGCATATAGCAGCCAATAAGTCACTTCTTTGGCCACTCGCACAGATGCGTGGCAAACCCTTTCCAACAAGATTACATAGACTTCGATAGCCAAAGGAGTAGTGTTCTTATAGAGCATTTGCACTATGCGTTGCGAGAAAGAGAGGGTGCATTCGTCTCTGTTATCGCGTAAACTTGCCTGATTGACCAGGTTAAGCACATGTCGCAATGCTACTAATAGATCTGAGAGGGCGCCAAAGGTGGATAGAGTGGCATCAGGATATTGTGAGATGAAATTGTCTAGTTTCTGTATATCAAGCTAAGGAACAGTCAACGTTGATGTAAAGTAAGAAATACTGAAGGGCGATTACAGTGAATTTCTCATAGAGCAGCTGTATGGTGTCTGTCGAGGATTCCTGTGGCCCATAGGCAGGCTCGATCTCTGGTTCAACCCCTATGAGATGTAAGCATGCAAGACTTTTATGAAAAAAGATGAATTGTACGTCTTGGCGGCATTATCTTCTTGAATTTTGCAAAGTCCTCATAAATCCGGATCTGAGCTGGATTACCCGATTTGTACCGTAAGTGTTCTGGTACTGTACCAGCGATGCGAGAATTGATTGGAGAGAAGTAGTCAAACCATGGATGGCCTCTCTGAAACGAATCATTAATAATCATTTCATGTATTACAACGATAGCAATTACCTCTCTGGCTTTCTTTCGGCTTGCGTATGCAGAGGCAAGAAGTGTATCGATTTCAGGAAGAGCTTTCTCGATGGCAGCTTTCTCAATGAAGCTACAGCCAACCTCGATATTATCATTAACGGTAGCGTTGATGACCGAATCTGAGAGAGTTTGATCTGTAATGCCTTGCTGCGCTAGGATGTTGCGTAATAAGGTGGTCATGCTCATTCTAAAAGGTTCTTTACAAGTAACCATTGCAAGGCTACCTGCAAGATTCTGGACTGTAAGATGCGCAGCTGATCGCATTCGTTCCTCATTCGGCTCCATATTGAAATCCTTACTAATGATCTCGCGGGCTGTAATACTAGCAATAGAAACGGATCGCTCGACCACAGGGGCAATCACCTCTCTGATCGCTCTGTCGACTGCCATGATCACGTATTTCTTCAATGATGGATTCAAGGTGAACAAAGAACTCTCTGCAAATACTACGCTATCTGCGAGATTAGCTAGATTCAGCAGCGGCGGTACTTCATCTATATGGTATAAGTATAACACATTTGTGTGGGAGTGCACCGGCTCACCTTCTAACTGTCTAGGCGATATAAATCCCGGTTCTGTGCTGTTAACATTGTGCGTTCCACTAGTGAAAGAAACCGAAGATAGAACTGGACTTTGACCCCCTCGAGCACTGTATCCATCTACCTTGGTATCAACCCTTGGAGAGATCGATGATTTCGCAGAAGCTTCCGCCGCTTGCGAAACACGTAGTCTTGTCGAAGGTTCTATGTCTAAAGAATATGAGTTAGCTTCGCGACTGATAGTCTCGTTGAAGTCTATTACCGGCAGGGAGTATATTGATAGCTTTACAAAGCACCTCGACCTCGAATTTGAGATTGAGCTTTAGCTCGGCAAAATGGTATAATTCCATAAGAGTTTGCAGCATTGCCATGAGCCACGGGTTCGGTGGCTTAAACACTTTACTATGCTTGGACTGCTCTAGCACCTTACAAACAAATGGTATGACCACAATCAAACGTGACCCATGGTACCCTTGTATCAGCAACTCCTGTATTGTAATTGTCAGAGTCTTCTATAGCGAATCAACGACATGCATATACCTTTAATGCAAGCTGATTCATTTTGATCGGCTTATTTCGGGCCAGTGTCAATGCCCCCAACCAGGCTCCCAGGTTTTTGAGCAGTTGTCGTTCCACATGTCTCACTTGCGTGGCCGGTGAGTTGAGAAGCACCTTGATATTGGTATATGTAAAACGCAACACATAATCTTGTATAACCTTTGATCCAATTTCGTCCAAGCAAGATACGTACAAAGAATGAAAATTGTAGTTCTGGCTGATACAGTGAACAACTAGATAGTTGCTAAACCATGGGTAATCCACCTCAAGCAGTATTCCCATGAGCTCTACAATCTTCGTTTTTATGTTCTGAACCGAAACGTTGTTTAAGAGGAACTGCACTTTGTGTTCTTTGGCCTCATTGGGATGGATAATGACTCCTTCGTCGCCTGCACTAGTCAATGTCTCAACATTCAGTGTCTTGAAAGCGCTATTAGTGTTTTCTGCTTGGACGGTAAAGTTTGGTTTCTCGATAGCAATATCGGACGGCGGCTTGTTTTCTCTTGCATTAAGCACTCTCGATATATACAGCGTCAATTCCGGGTGCGTATCTTTCAAGGCTTCAATAGCTGCCAAGTGACCAGTATATTGCGGCCATTCTGTTAACCTTGCTTGAAATTGCATCAATGCTCGTATAGCAAATGCATACATCTTGTTCTGTGCGGGCGTTCGAAGCATCTCCAGAATATGGCGCAGTGCAACGCCTAAAGGTTTATCACTGATTAAGTCATGCTGGATAATGCAACCAACGAGCTCTCCAGTTATGACCAGCTCTCTATCCGGATATTTGGGGAAATATTGCCACTCCTCCAGTAAATTGTTGATCATGCACTCGAACAATTCTCGCTCATCCTGAAACTTGGACTTCTTGAACTTAATTAGGAGGGCAATTACTTGTGGTATAGTCAACTCTCCTCGGAATATCTTCTCGTAGTAGGCGTTGGATTGCTCGTCTACTGCACTCAGGGTTGGCGGTTCTTCAGCGGGCAGAGCCTTCAGTTCTTGTAATGCTTGTTGTGTTTCCGGCGACATAACACTTTAAGAGCTTAGTCAGCGCATATTGATGAGACAATTTGAATAGTACCTTGTACAACTACCTAGTGTTCGTAGTATCACATTGGTAACAGGTGAAGATAATGGTATGGTCGACCTGAATGCGCCTTTCTCTGCGTCCTCCTGTTTATCGCGCATGAAGCTAATACAAGCCCGTATGAATATGTCTCCGTGTTTACGGATCGCGTCGGTCAGCCATTTTTCAAGATTCAGGTAGTCTCGTCTTGAAGCTAATGCAGCGAGATCGATCGAAAAAAGGAATGATCTTGTTTCTAGAATTTCAGGTAGGCACTTCAAAGAATCAGCAAAAGTCGAATGTAACCAGGTAAGTTAATACCTTGAGTTCCTGAGCAACATCTAGTATCCTTGATAGAGTGGTCGGATCTTGCTGATACAGAGTCAACATAGCAATAGGTAATAGCTTGTCATTTGTATGGTTGATTCGAGGCAGTACGAAGGATGAGCTGGGGTGGCCGACAATAAATGCTATAACTAATTTGAGTAATAAATCCGTCTGGACATGATTTATATCCTAACGATTCCATTAGTCATGGATTCTAGTTGCTAACGGATGCTGACGAACCTTGATAGGCGCCAAGCCTAATGCAATAAGCTCGGGAACCTGCTTTGCGACAGGTTCCAATATCTGCCTGATTTCCTCGGCATACTCGGTATCAGCAAGCCCAGACAGTGTTTCTATGAGCTGAGCACTATTCCATACCGAATTGAGCAGTGCAGAGATGATGCTTCGCGTCGTCGCGGGCAAATTTGACAGATCTTCGTGTGTGATGACTTTGTTTAGGGGAAACCTGGTGAGGCTGAAGATATTGGGTGGAGAGGATATTGCATAGCGAAGGATTGATATTTGGCCTCTTTTATTCTGCCATTTCGAAAAGAATGATTGGATCGGGAAGTCTTGAAAATCGCCCTATATGTGAGAATTGAGTTAGCGTCGGAAGAAGCTATGCTTCGCGAACGATATAAGAGAGTTTGATGCTCGAGAGATGTCTGTATGGTCATCTACTTTTCCGTAGATTGGTCTTCTATAGCTTTGCTATCAACCTCCTGCAAACTGATGCGTCTGATCAGGCTTCGATTCATTTGCCCATCAACCCAGCTCGAAGATGCTCCGGTGCCATATCTTCGAGTGTATAGATGGACTCTTTGACTCTACCACATTCATCTCTCCCGCTATAGCCATACCCCTCCATGAATCATACTATCTTGTTTCACGTTCTACCAATCCTCACCTCTTTTCTCCCTCTCTTCTTCTCTTCACCATATCCATCTGTTTTTCACGTACCTTTGCGATTTCTCTCCACAACGCGACGATCCACTCCCATCCTTCTCTATCGACTAGGAACATTTCGGGCACATCCAATCGTGTGAACACGTCTCTCCATTCCGTGTCTGCTGGATATAATTGTATGAATTGCCGTGGTGGTATTTGGGGCTGGCGAGCTTGGAGGGCTAGGTTTACTGAGATTGTGGATGGGGGCGGCATTGTGAGGGGGTGCTACTGGGGTAGCGCGGGGAGGGAGAGGGTG
>Ga0160429_1001086_pt1 | contig 16174 bp, 15 predicted proteins | sample SolpanmetagenomR_FD_108199 | JGI IMG/M metagenome (GOLD analysis project Ga0160429, IMG submission 108199) | Solar panel surface microbial communities from Lawrence Berkeley National Laboratory, California, USA - R | ecosystem: Engineered > Built environment > Solar panel > Unclassified ...
AAGCTGCCAGCAATCACCACGTTTTCCAAACTCTATGAGTTCGCTATAAGGTACCCATTCAACATGCCTCGCAAGAGGTCACATAGACAATAGATCGTCATCAGCCTCCCACCCTTCCCAAGTCGCTGTATCAAAACCGTTCGGCCTACTATTCCTCGAAAACCCATTCCACGTGCCCTCAATCTCAACTACGGGCTTCACAAACATAATGTGCGCATTGTAACCCCTGCTGTACCCAGTATGCATGTGCTTATCGTTAAACAAATGGGGGTGCGTCCTTCGCATCGTCCGTAACGCGCGCTTCCCCACTTCATCGACGGAGTCGTTGTGCCGCAGATCGAAGAATTCGCTGTCGTGAAATTTGCGCAGGTAGTCTTGCATCTGTAGGGAATATGTGCCTAGACGCAAAAGAAAAAGATCATATTGACACAGACTCGTTGTGCCGTGGTACGATCCACCATACTTGGCTCGCTTGTAAAGCCCCGTCAGTGCGGCAATGGTGCCCATACAACCTGTGCCATAGTCGCTCATGGGAAAAGGAGGTACGACAGGCTCGTTGAGACCCATACTGTAGCCCTGTAGCCATGCAATACCCGTCACGCAGTCTGCAATCTGCTGCCAACCAGGCCGATCAGCCCACTCGCCTACATGCCCGAAGCAGTCTTCGGCAACGTAGACGATGCCGCGTCCTCTGGACTTTGTGAGGTCGATGATATGCTGCGGACCGTATCCGAGATGTTCCAGCGAGCCGGGCCTGTAGCCGTCAAGCACGACGTCGGTATCTTGAAGGAGTGCTTCGAAAACGGCGCGATGTTCGAGTTGGCGAAGGTTGAGTTCGCACGTGTGCTTTCCCAAGTTGCCATCGACTTGAAAGAACGGCACATCACTCAGAATTGGCGAAGTCACTTTGAGCACTGACGCGCCATATTCAGCTAGGCCACGGCCCATCGAAGGGCCAGCAATTACACGGCATAATTCCAGGACTTTAATACCCGCCAATATCTGTGGCGTCGATGAAGGTGATGAAGCGCTGGGCCACGGCGCTGGGGATGAGTCCGTCTCGAGAGTTTCAAGACGCCAAGGCGGTTCCTGTATGAGCCGCTGGCCATGCTTGCTTCGCTCAAATTCTTCTGGCTTCAGGCAGGTGACACCTGCCTGTTGTATTTGTGCATTCATCCCTTCCAGCTCTTCTGCTGTATACTGCTTGACGTGACGCTCGATCAAGTCTATACATGCTCTGTAATCTGTCATGTCCGGTCTATGACTTTCCAAGCCAATCATCTCCAAGGTTTTGGATGCTTCCAGGGAACCATGTATATGATAGTATTCGCCAGGGGTCTTCGTGGCGTAGAGGTTAGCCGATAGTCGTCGGTAGAGGTTAGATTGCGCTTGCAGAAGATCCGTGTCTGTAATGGCAGAGTCAATGGCTGGTACGTTGGAACGGAGACCTTGAAGCTCACCTTTCAGCTTGGATCTGACATTCGGATGATGCTTGTTCATGCCATCCACTGTAACGAGGTATGACGAAAATAGAAAGCATGATGCTCTTTCGAGATTTACCTTGCTCTTGCGCCTCTTCTGCTCGTACCTGACATTAGCAATGCTCGCAGCAATACCCGCTTCTACTGCCTTGAGCGCAGACTGAGCTTCTGTCTCTTTCAATGGGCACGGAAAGTACGGGCTTCCGGTGTTAGCCGTTGTGAACTCCACACCATTGATCAGATCCACGCATTCAGAGGGTATTTGCAGCCTCGCCAATGACAGAAGCGTTTCCAAAGCCGTTCGAGTCTCTTCATACATAGAGTAACTGGGATCCTCGGAGCCATTGGTAGGTTTGGCGTGCTTCCCATCGGCTTGTGGCACATTTGAGACTGCCATCTCCGTGCTCTGTTACTGCAAAACCTCTGAAGTTGCGGCAAGCTGGGCTAAGAGTCCGCCTATGTACACCTGCTGGCAGGGCATGTAGCCTGTCGTATGCCGATCTTCGGTGCGCTTACTCAAGGAGGCTTATGGGGAGTTTCGCCGTTGTGAAATTGCGGGGAGACCTTCGCGCACCTAGCGTGCACATCGAGGGTCTCACTCTGTCCACACGAGGTAGACATGCTAGCAAATAATGTCATCGAGAAGCGCCCAGGGTGGTGGTGTTGACTGGCTGGTGGCAACGTTAAAAAGCTTGCCACACGGACTAGATGTGGTGCTGCTTCCGAACTCCGGTTGCTGCCCGCCAAATATTGCGGATATTGACAGATGCCGAAGCTGTGTGAGAGCCGCCAACTTCGCAGCCAACCTTTGAGCAACATCATCACGCTATATTGCAACCACTCCCTCTGATTGATCACTCACGAAGATCTACACAACAATCTCACCACGCGAGGTAGCGCTAAGCTGCTCAGGACCATGAAGCGGCCACTTTAGCTTCCAATCTTAACTGCTAGTGGCCGTAGGGGTGATATCCGACGCTTTACATCAAACGGCCTTCCGACGACTTCATGGGACATATCCGAGTCCACGTGTAACAACACCTAGCACGCCCGCATGATGACTCGTCCAAAGGTCCTTCCAGAGCAGAGACAGAGGACCGCGCAGGCATGCGACAGCTGCAAGCGGCGCAAGCAGAAAGTGAGTTGATCGATCTTCTCCGATCTCACATAGGTTGCTTCGTGTTATCGTCACTTTCATTGAAGGTGACCATTCAGTCTATCAGATTGGCAAGCGTTATTAGCTTCGTGTATTTCAGTGTACCTCAGAAGGTTTCCCTAGTATACAGAACAACGACGAAGATATAATACGTTGTATTCAGTATACCGTGATGGAAACGTCCTGTTTCTCCGTTCTTCTATTTACTTGTACCTCCTACCATACGGTTTTTGCCTATTAGAGAAGCTAGTGCCTCAAGATTGTGTCTCTTAGGTCTTTTCGATGGTATTTATTGCATGGAAGCTGCTATAGTTTCAATGGTATTGCAGTATAAGATGGAAAGAAGATCTTTCGCTTTTGATACTCACTCTGCAGCCGTACCTTCATACGAGACAGTCTCATATCAACGCCATTGCTGCATCATGGGCGGTAAGTATCACAACGCTGACGACGACAACAGTGCAACGGCTTGTGTCCATGCAATACTTGTGATAAGGTACAGCGCTTCACGCGGGCTTTCGAACGACCATTCCAGTAATTGACACCCACTAGAGGAAATTCAATTGCATCTACACGGACCGAGGTGACCAGCCTTCCCCACAATATGAACCTTCGCCAAAGCGAAGACATCTCGAAGGCGAGGCTCCGGATTATGGCAGCAGCAGTTTGACTATAGTTGATGGGCATCAAGGCACAGAAGGAAGTGCTTTTGCCCCTGCTCCCTTTAGCAATCCCTCCGTCTTCACTCCCGATCCGGTACGTCTGGACTACGAAAACGCGAGGTTTGCAAACTATCAGGCAAAACGGGATTCGCTCGCGGGGCAACGAGAGGTCCATGCAATACCGGATCAACGCGCTGAAGATGCGGCTAGATCACTGCAGCAATTCTCTATCCACCCGGTGGCACAAGCCGCTGATAACGGATCACATAAGGAGCACGAAGAAGAGGCTGTTGTATATACCCAAACACGAATGTTACAAGACCCGACAGGGCGATTGCGTAGGTCCTTCATTCACGACACTCTTTGGTTCGGATACTCCCTGCGGCAATGTCTCTGACCATCACTACAGTCTATGTCGGCGACTCGGCTACTCTCTCGTTTTTGCAGTTGATACGGATGATGGTTGAGGGCGCGGCAGGCCCGTCTCCCTTTACGACCGATCCACGAAGACACAAAATCACAGAAGGACAATTCTCACTCCCTGTTACCACCCGCCAGACACATCTGCTACCCGCCAAGCAAACAGCTCAGGTTCTTGTTGATGCGTTCTTCACCCATGTATGTTTGACCATTTGATCAGCCTTGCCCTGCTAATAATGCCCCAGACACACGGCTTTTGCCAGATCTTTGACAGGCAAGCATTCGTGGCAGTGATGGATGCCTGCTACACAGACCCCCTATCGGCAGAGCCTTCTTATCTCTGCCTCCTCAATCTAACCTTGGCCATCGGTCTAACGATCGCCACGCCACGAACGGGCTCACCGGAGTCTATTGTCGTCGATCGCCTTCGCAGCGAGCACGCAGACAGGGCAGAGATGTTCTACTTGAGTGCTAAGAGTCTCAACGATCCCTTGATAGGGCTCGAAGATGCTGACTTTTGGTCGGTCCAAGCCTTGCTTCTAATGGCTCTTTATATGCTGGGGAAGTCAAAAAGAAACACTGCATTCGCGCTGCTAGGTATGGCCGTCCGATCTGCCTACGCACTAGGTTTGCACCGAGAAGAGACTATGGTGATTTTCAGCCAAGAGGACCGTTCAGCCAGGCGCAATCTCTGGCGGTCCCTTTTCGTCATGGACCGTTTTCTATGCTGCTGTCTAGGCAGACCACCAGCTATATCCGAAGAAGACTGCAGCGGAGACAGCTTGAAGCCTGCAGAGCTGGGCAATGGAACGGATAAGGCTCATTCCAATTCGATTTTGCAAGAACCAGCCACGTTTGATCAAACAGCGGCTTCTGCGCTCGAAGCAGCTGTACGGAGTTGTTCTGTGATTGGACTTATCCTCAAGCGAGTCTACCAACAGCGCAGAATCAGTACTCGAGCGGCACAAGAGATTGCCGACATCTGCAAGTTATGGCCAAAAGCACTCGAACCAGTATTGCACTGGCGGCAGGCTTCCCAAGCCTCGGCAAGCCAGGGTATTGCAATCCTTCACGTCAATCTCTTCTACTGCCATTCCATCATACTGCTAACTCGGCCGTTTTTCTTGTTCATCCTGAACGCCGAGATTCAGCGGGAAGTGGATAGGGTTGCAACCGGCAATCTACCACCACGCAGTTTCGAGCGGATGTCCAAATTCAGCGAAGCCTGTGTCATTGCGTCGACGCATTCAGTTGTGCTGGTCGAGAACGCATTCGAAGCAGGATGCCTTCCGCGTCGCAATCCAGTCGTCATCTACTTCCTCTTTGCGGCCGCTCTGATCCTCTTATCCAACGAGTTTGCTCCGCTGTATGAGAATGCGACTGCCGACCACTGCATCGGCACATCAATCACAATAATGGGATACTGTGCAGAAACCGACCCTCAGGCCAGCAGACTAGTCTACATTCTCGATACGTTTTCAGACGTTGTGAGGCAACAGCGCCGGCACAAGGCTCACAATCAACGACAAACGCAAGCAAATGTTACATCACCTTTTGTTCGTCACTCAAACTTTGCACCGCAACAGCCGCAGCGCACCACTCCGCAGCCGCCCACAACGAACAGTCACAATATGCCAACACCCCATCATAATGCTGAAGACCCATGGCCCGACCCAAGTAGAGACGCCATCAAGGAACACTGTGATCAGCAGCAACAGGGAAGCTCGGCATCCGGACCATTCGGCGCGACACCGAATCCTCTACCCCAAATCGCCACACCGCCCAAAAACCCGCCGCCAATGTCTCAGACAGCAGTCCAAGCGATGGCATCTGATCCATTACCTCACAGCCAGACCGCAGTACCAACAGCAGTGCAGAGCCCTTCTACCATCATCCACGGACGCCCACCCACGCGTCTCTCCCTTAGCAACTTGCTGGATCTCTCTGCGCTCGATAGCACACGATTTGCTGATACGAACTCGACGCCTGATCAGAATGAACACTTTGACTTTGATACACTCTGGGCTTGGCCTACGAACACATCTGCGGCGGGAACTCCTAGGCTTGATAACATGCAGGAAATAAGCGATAGTGTGGTACCGCTTTTCGGTGTCATGGATGGCTAGAGTGGATCTCGCTGATGGTGGATGAATATATATGAAGGGCATGCCGGGTTGGATTATTGTTGCAAGCCGAGTGAGGCGATTGAGGCGGGTTTTGGGCATCGAGGTACCAACAGATGGCTACAGATAGGACCGATGCTAGGGTGGTCTTGCTTCAGCATTCAATTCTGTCGTCAGTACCTTGGATATATCAAATAACAAGTACCAGAGCTCCCAACTTCTGAAGGGGCTCCGTAGGATGCGTGGCGGGAAGAAGCACGTTTCGTGCACGCATGCCGAATAAGTGATCAGGCGGCAGTCGAAGCGAGGAACTCTAGAGAGAAGTTTTCAGCATCTATCACCATCGAACGAAAGGCGATTGATGTGAATATATACTTTTCCAAGGTACAGTACAGTACCGAAGGTATAGTACAGTAACTTGGAAGGTTCCGCGAAGAGAGCGAGCGGAATCAGTTCCGAGGCAGCTTGAACGCGACTCCTGTCCCAGCTGTCAATAATTCGAATCCGAGCAGGAGAGAAAGCAGTCGCCTTCCCAACCACAACACGATGATCCTTTCGTGTCCTCAAGACAATCCTCATGGTTTGCCTGTAACCGCACTGTCATGACCGAGCTTTCGCTGCCTCACTGCGTGCTCCTAGCGGTACAGCTGGCCACAGAAGCGAACATCGATGCGCTCAGTGCCCTTCTTTACCAACGACGAGACGTGCTTCCACCTGAGCTGGCATTCCAAATTCTCCTCAGCTACCTCCCAGAATCTTTGGATGCAGCTCTCTATGTCAATCTCATCGACGTGATAGCGTCAGGCGCCTTTCCGGAGCATCTTGCACACACCGCGATCGATATATCGCAAGTCTCAAGCCTGTCGGCCGGGCAAGCGCAGAAGCACTGCAGACACCTTAGACTCTTACCTCTAGGGCGATCTGGTGTAGACAGTCAAGAGCCTCTCACTTTGTTCTTGATCCAGAGAGCGCATCGGATAGACGCTTCAACCGGCCTTCTCACTACAGTACCTCAGCTTCTCGAACCCTTCCTCGACCGCTCAGATACTCTCAAGATCTGGTTTACATCCACCGTCCTTCCGCTCCTACGGCTAGGGTACGAATACTACCCACAAGACGATGCTGCACCATCCCTCAAATTATTCGAAGAGCTTAGAGGAGCTCAAGGAGTTGAGGCTTTACTTTCCAAGACAACCGAGTTGCCGAAGGATTCAGACGAGAGCCTCCCAGCAAGGGATCTAAGAGGGCTTGTCGGACCCTGGATGGAAGGGAGCAACAAGAGGCGGAAATTGAATGACAGCTCCAAACGACCGACATCGACCGCGCCAGGAATTACGCAAGTGCCGGCGTTCGAGGGAACAAACCGAGACAATTTTCTTCAGCACGATTGGGACTATGTATTCAGATGGCTGGTCCACCAATCCGCAACGCACTTTCCAGTCGTCGCGAAGGCCATTGAGGGTTGGGAAGGGGTCAATGACGTTGATCTAGCTGGTTACGCGCAGCAAGAGCTCAAACCGGAGATAAAAAGAATGCTTGATCTAGGATACTGGCAAGCGGCATACGCTGCTGTGTATACTGTGGAAAGCGACACGGCAGAAACCATTGAAGGGGCACATAGTCTGCTTTGCCGAATAGCAACCTTGTGTGGCTTTGAACCCCCCCCAGAACTCGCCACTAGTATGGAGCTGCTTCCCAGACTGGACGCTCACGCATCTGATTTGGAGAACACAACCACCGATATGCTGCTGCCCGAGGCGCTACTCAATCACAATCATCCTCTCACAACCCCCAAATTGGAGACCTTCAGCTTGCTGCAGTTGTTTGTCTATTCTACGTACTTGCTCGCGGGGCTCAACAAGCCACTTTCGATACGCAGTGTCGCGAAGCAGCGTGTTCATAGTGATGCCCAAGAACAGACCACCCTGCTACAGGATGTTCTACGAAAAGCTGCAGCAGGACACAAGAAGAGCAACGAAGCATGGATCGGCATTAGGCGCACTCTGCTATGGCTTTGGGACTGGGGCATGGATGACGATGGAACTGCGCAATACGGTACTGGTATCTTCGGGAGAATTGACCGTGCAGCCTTCGAAAGCGAGATCCTGAAGACTCTGCTCGCAAATTCCATGTTCGATCTCATCAAGCAGCTGTATATCGGAGGGGATGCATCGCAATATCGACTGTCTCAAGAAGAGGTGGAAGAAATAATCATCAGCGCGGCAATGAACCTCTACGATAACGCTAACAGCTGCAACCGATATCACGGCGGCTTGCAAAAGGCATCAATTATGATTATCGCCTTCTCAGATTCACCACTGCCTTCTGCTGCTTACCAGCGTATGAACGCTCTTCTCTCAGCCACGCATGCGCTATCTTCTTACTCCCTTGTTCTACAACATGGTGTGCCTTTCCGACCTGTCAACATCCGCGTATCGAGCGACCCAATCGGTCTGATACCGAAAATCCTTTCTCAGAACAAGAACGCATACGTTGAATTGGACCACTTCATCTCCATCGGTCGTAACCTGGTCGCGGCTGGCTTACCACAGACTCAGAACGCCGCCACCGTTAGCGGCATACAAGCCGAACGTCCAGAGACACCCATTGAAGAACTCATAACGCCGATCATAGAGCCTTCACTCAAGCAGCTTGAGGGTCTCAAGGCTCTCGCTGAGCGTCGTGTAATAGCAATGGCTATCAGAGCTGCGCTGGCCGAAGACGACTTCGAAACAGCATACTCTTATGTCATCAACCGTCTTCAGCCTGCATCAACTGGCCGATCAGTCTCCCACCCCGTGCTCTCGCTAGAAGACAAGGAGGCCCATAAGCAAAGTCGCATTCGACGCCGAGAGGATCCGCAAATCACACTCATGCTTATGGATGATTTTTCCTGGCGCGCCGCCTTCGATACCGGACGCTACCGTCCGTCCAACAACCTCTCCTCCTCCACCAGCAGTCTGACAAAAGGCAGCCGCGAACTTCGCCACACGAGACAGCGCATGGAACTCCTCTCCCAGGCCTTGCTCCTCGCACCCGAGTCCCACCTCCCTGAGATCCTTACCGCATGGCGCAGATGCGAGGAAGAAATGACCTCCTTGCTAGCGAGGGAGGAAGCCGCGGAGGAACAGCACGCCGACCGCGGCGACCGCCGCGTCCCTGGCGGGTTCGGCGGCCTGGACGAGGAGAGACTATACAGTCTGCCACAGACAAGGAGGGAGATGGGCCGCTCGGCGAGGGAGGAGGCGCCGCTGGGTCTGTTTGATGTGGCTAAGGGCGCTGCTGCGGCGCTAGGGAGGACGGCATTTCCGCTTAGGGGGGCTGATACTAGCACGACTATGACGACGAGTGGTGCGCCCTCGAGGAGCAGTACCGAGGAGACGAGGGAATATGCTGCTCAGGGATTGGATGGAGAGGGAAGGATGAGGAAGAGGGATCTGCTGTTCAACGCTACATCGGGCGCCACGGATGCCCTGGCCGGTGGTATCGGGTGGGTGCTTGGAGCGAAGCCTGTGCGGCGTGATGAGGGGCAGTAGGCGACGGAGGCATTGGGATAGATTGCAGTATCCCAGTATTTGAGCATGGAGGGACGGTGGGACCAGGGAACCTTTCGACGCGCGTACAAGCCTTGATACCCAAAGTTTAATGATAGCTTCTCTCTAGCGTGTCCTATGCGATCCATGGTATGTCCAAACATTCTTCTGCGGATGCCGCGTGAGATCAGTGACGACGCATACGATGCTCTATAACTCTTTCTTCCCGTCTCCCTCAGACTGCGCTTTCGCCTTGGCTTTGACGGCCTTTTCTCTTTGTCCAACCCACCCTTCGGCTCCGATGCCTCCGAACACGAGCGCGACTCCAGCCCACTGCATGAGAGATATTGTATGGCCGAACCACATGACACTCAGCAGCATGGTGAACATCTTCCTTGTCACCGTCACCGTAACGAGGACTAGTGAAGAGAACTTGCTAAGCGTATAGACTGCGCCACCATCAGCATCGAGCCGTTTCCACGCAAAAGTATTGTAGGAAGACAGAGGCGTGGAGATCAAAGAACTCACAGATGAAGACCTGCCCAACCCCTCCACAAATCGCGAACCCAAAAACATCATACGCGACCTGCGGATACGTTTGCAAAAATGCCACTGCATTCCACAACTCACCTCCTTGCCCCATCCCCACATACCGCCCCACAAACGTCGGCGCCACATACGGACTCAGCAGCATGTACCCCACCGTAAGCAGCGAACTCATGATATTTTGCGCACACATCATCTGCGGACCCGTGAACCCTCTAAACGTCTGAAAGATGTGATCTTGCGTCGAATTAGTCAACCCATCAAACAGCAAGTTGATTCCCAACAGCAACAGTCCCCAAGACGCGTTCCCACCCGCACCCTCGCTCCCAGGGCTCCGCTTCATCTTCTTGGATGGGCTGTGCAGGGTGAAGACCGCGACGCCGGCCGTCACGCACGCCACGACAAGGTACTTGTACAAGGGGTATCGACGGCGAAAGATCGTAAGGTGTAGAAACATGACCGGAAGCAGCTTGCAGGATTTAGCGAGGATGAAGGTGATGTAGTCGATGTAGGTGAGGGAGGCGTAGCCGAAGGGGCTGGCGAGGGCGCTGGTGGTGGCAATGAGGAGGAGTGGGTAAAGAATGGCACGAGAGGGGAAGATGGGTGGGATGTTGGAGGAAGAGGGAGAGGAGAGACGGAGGTAGAGGTAGCCGGTGCCGGCGGCGCAGAGCGATTGGAGGGTGTTGAGGAAGATGGGGTATTTGAAGCGTTCGCCGAGGGGTCCATAGGGGGTAGTGGTTATGCGCTCTTGGAGGACGCCCCAGGTTAGGCTATGTGGGTTGTCAGTTGACTGCTTTCTCCTCCATCTTCATTTCAGTTCGGTTAGTGATTACACGTACAAGGCAGTATATATTCCTGCAACGCAAATGCTGAGCTGCAACAAGCCGGGCTGCGATTGTGACTGCGGACTCGACTTGTTCTCTGCTGGGGTATGAAGCTTGCCGTTATACGAAGTGCTCATCGTTGCGTCTAGCAAGCCGTTCTTGTAGAGATTCTCGTCTGATGCATGCACTTCGGAGGGCGACCGCTCGAGGGCGCCGGCAGGTTTTGTTCGTGCCATCGCAATCACCGGTGTGGCTGTCGTGATTGAGAGGTTCTAGAACTGTCTTCAGCGTTACGAGTACTGAGTGCGTGCCATTGCAATGACTGAATGAGTATCATCGAGGATGATGTCGATGCGACTTCGAACATCTGTCAACTTTTGGACTGGCCCTGTCAAACTAAGCTTTAAATGGCAAAGCTACCGACGCGACCGCGGGTGGCTGCAGCTTATATCTTAAAATAGATAGTGGCGTTTGAGCCTCACAGGGCTGGCCTTGCAAGCATCTGACCTTCTTGTAATGTACTGTATCACTACTGTCTTCTACTTCACCCAGCGAAACAAAGCCTATATCAGGTGGTAATGTGTCTCGTGAGCAGATGCAGGCATGTTAAATCCAGGACTCCGCTGAGAGGCAGCGTCGAAAGAGAGATATCAAAGACTACCGATAATGCCTGCCCCGCCCCCACCTCCGAAACCGCTTCCGCTGTGTCTTCGTGAGCCTGAAGTTCGGCAAATGATCTCCTTTTCACCAGGTGCTTTCTTACTCGACTGTCAAAGTCGCATTGTACGTCTTGTTACTCATTAGGTTTCCACGTCAGCCGGCCATCAACATTGATGTGATAAGATTTCGGCTGCCCATCTCTCATCATTTTTTTTCATGAGATAAAGAAGACCTCGTTTTCCAGCTTGTCAACATGTCCACAGTCATAGCTCTAGACCACATCGCTATTCAAAACACCATCGCCCGTTACTGCGTGGCCCTTGACACCAAAGATTGGGATCTCCTCACCTCAAGCATATTCACAGAAGATGTCTTGGCAGACTATCCCTTCAACAAGACCATGAGCGACGTCAAGACCGTAGCCAACGCCATCAAGAATCGGTGAGACTGCCCTTCGTTCCTTGTCTTTCCATCCCATGCGTCGCGTGAAGTCGTATACTTACGCTCAGCAGACTCGGCGAAGTGATAACCCAGCACGCTCTCACGACCCAGATCATCGAACTCAACGGCGACGGCAAGACCGCTTCCGCGGAAACATACTTCACAGGCAACCACTTTGGCCATGGCAAGTTTGAGGGTCAGGTTTTAGCCGCGCATGGGAAGTATGTAGATGAGCTCGTGTGCACAGGTCAGGGGAAGGGGACATACAGAGAATGGAGGATCAAGAAGAGGACGGTGGTTTTCACGAAGAGAATTGGTGATGAGCATATCATGGATCATTGAAATATGTTCTTGGGACTTGGCGTTGTTAGTACCGTCCGCATGCCCGCAGGTCTAGATGAACTGCGCAACGGTCGTTCCAATGAGTCTACGTCGGTGCATGATTTGCGAGGCCCCTATTCGACATAAAGAAGAGGCACGATGGAGAAAGCTCGATGGATGTGTAAGACGAAATCCGAGCGCATGGCTTATGCCAACCTAAGCATTGTTACGTGCAGTGCACACACGATTCGAGGTCGTGGTCGCGCGTTGTAAGCATGATGGTTTGATCTATCCACCGCATGAGAAGATATAACGCGTCGAACCTATGAATTGATTTCGTAGCGGTGCTGTCTGAGCACATCCATTCCCACAACTTCACTCATCACGTGATATTCACCTTCCAATGATCTGAATGCCATCCATGTCTGCCCTCGTTATTTATAACGGTTCGTCTGTGCTAACTCATCGCTTCCTGAAGTAACTAGTAGCGCATATACCTGGCAGATCACCCTTCCTTCGGTCATGCCTAGCCCGAAGTGTTTCGCACGCACTAGAATGCTCTCCCGTGCTCACGGTGCTGTCCAGCCCATGGAGGCAGACGAGCAGAATGCTCGCTGGGACTGTGCTTAAGCGAGCGGCGAATATCCGTATGCCGACCATCAAAATTTGTTCACTTGACCTCCCGAAGCCGCACCTGCGAGTTCCAGTATGGATTCGGCTCGAAGTCGCTATTATGGACGAGCGGTTGCTGGTCATCGCAGATGGGAGGAAGAACCTTAACTTCGCCTGGTAGGTGTCAGCATGGGTTGGCGACCGCCTCTTGTTCGATGCCTTACCTCGCAGAATCTCGACCGCGGACAGCAAAGGCAGCAGGAGCAGCAACAACGGCAGCAGCTGTCCAAAGCTCCAGTCGCGTTCTCCTGTACCAGCAAGCGGCACGCTAGGCGAGCCGAATGCCTGGCTGACCATGATCACTCGAGCAGCACCGCCGATGGCGATAGCTAGGAGAATGATGAGGCCGACGGCTCGTGCGATGCTCAGCCACCTCCGATCCTTGCTGTGCAAATACCAGGTCGCCATTGCAAAGACTAACACCTGTCCCACCACAACGGCCACAGTACCGACGATTGAAATTGTGACATCGTCCCGCTGCGTGGTGGCTGGATCATGCCACACGCACCCAATGGCGAGGGTCGGAGAAACCTGCTTCACAACATCTTCGAGCACGAAGAGACCCATCACAACGCTCAGTAACAAGTTGACGAGCATCAGTCCTTCTCGCAACCATCGCAGCACCCAATCTCTCTTGAAGTCGTTGAACAGCGCCAGCAGTGCAGCCGAGTGCGTTGCCGTGCTGATGGTCGACAGCATCCAGACGATAAAGAAATGGTACGGGACCATGGTTTCCATCTTTGCGAGACCGACGCATTGGATACCGATGCCGGTGATGATCTGCTGGTCGGACAGTGAGAGGAGCAGTTTGCGGGAGATGCGAGATAGGGAGGCGGCATGGCGCAGTTCGGCGAGGATGATCCAGGCGGAGAGGAGGAATGCGAGGCCGGCAGTTATGATGAAGGAGAGGAGGACCTATCAGTATCAGTAAATACCGTCGCAGCCAGAATTGGGCAAAGCTTACGCCCGTGCCGGCCACGCCTGCATCGGAGGCGGCGATCTGAGGTGCGGACGTGCAATTGGCGTTGTCTAGCATGGTGCTGCGTGTAAACACTATTCTTGGTGAGAGCTTCGCGTAAGTGTCGCTATCAGTCATGTACCTTCGAGCATTTGTAAACGAAAAGGGCACACAGATGCAGGTCGGAGGCACCTTCAAAATGACGTCTCAACCCTCGAATAGATTGTTTGGACATGTAAGCGCCAGGGGGGTTTCTTGGTTGTCATTCCTCCATTGTGGCGGTGCTGAAACGATTGCCGATCCTTATGAAACTCGCCGACAGCGCCCCTTGATGGCTGCAGAGCGACCGACGTGAGCCTTTCTGCTTGTAGTGTCCGTAGCAGCTTCTTCGGCTTACGTAACGCGATACTTACTATTGCGCCTCAAACATAGAGTGAGTCGTTGATCATGGAGCGCGAGGGACGGCGCTGGTTTGGGACCTTTAGGTTAGGAAAGCAGTCATAGTGATCTGCCGAAACGGAGGGGCATGCATTGTGTGAGAGACTGCAGCGTATTGCAGAACCCCCTCTTTTTCCGCTCATGGACGTGGGTCATAATTCGAAGAGCTCTAGAGATTGGAAAGGGCCAATACAGAGGCCTATAGCGCTTCGATGAGGGGACCACGTACGGGCCCCAGCGTGTCGAAGAGAGTGGGTTGGCGAGCGAGGAGCAGCGAGATACTCGAGCTGCGCGTACCTAAGGTAACTTCCCATCGCTTTATCCAGCTTGCGCTCTGAAGTGTCGTCCCTGTTGCCCTCGAAATGGCTTGCCATGGATGCGGAGAGGTAGGAGGAGACGAGCAGTGCTTGGGGAAGATGCACAGTGCTACAGAATCTCTGTTCCAGCTCGAGCCTCTGGACAAGTAGCAGCCAGTTATTACAGATGCGGCGACTCGTCGTCGTTGTAACAGTGATGGTGATGCCGCATGCCTACTCAGGGTAGGTATATTTGTCGTGGTGTTGAGAGCTCCTAGGTGCAGGTGGGTGGGTACTCGCCTTGGCTGCCCCTCGGTTTGTTGGAGGAGAGGAGTCGTCTTTTTGGGAAACACCGCCAGTCCAAATCCTTCCGCATCCCGACCATAACAACATGAACACCCCACATACTCGATAGCTTCTCCCTGGTCAACGGAACCTTCATCGTTCTTTTGTGAAGGGACGTACCTATTCATGCGACCCACTTCTTTCCTATATCCCTTCTATCCTCCAGTGAAGCAGCCAACTGAGCGACCCTCCGTACCAAGCCTTTGCATCTCACCTGCAACCTACAACGACCGGATCTATCGTCACCGCGTCGACAGTTGGAGAGTTTACACGCCCATATGCCTTCGCGCTTTTTTTGTAAATCTTCAGCCGAGCAACACGCTCGAGGTCATCTCGTTGCCAACCCACCACCCTCGTCATCTGAAGCTCACCTACAACCATCGGCGAACGTCCCTCATGCCTCTCTGCCGATTCCTGGGCCTCCAAAACCCGCAAAGACACAACAATCGACTTCTCTACTCTTTCTGAAGACTCGGAGACACTCCTGCTCGCCTTTGACTTCCTGCCAGCGAGCGTGACGATGGCGACCTGAGACAGTATGACAAGCTCGCTTACTAGTGGCTCACCCTATCGCATAACCGCTATGAATAGTCTGCTGAGCGAGCCAAGTCCAGCTCGTCGAAGTTGTAGCTACGCCTCGCACTCATCAATCTGCGACCGGCGCCGCGTATACACTGACTCTGACACCATGACAGCGCGAACGCGCAGCGTGCATGGAATCATCGAGCAGTGATTGCACCAGTATACTACGCCAACCCTCGCAAGGCCTGCCCTGCCTCATCCCTCGATTGCACACCAACAAACTCCGTTGCACATCACATGATTGGGCCGGACATCAAGGCGATCGTCTGGCAACCACTGCTAGGCAGGATAACGCGAAGACCAGTAGCTGAAGAGCCTGAATGCAATGAATGGAACTCGCACAGTTTGCAAGCGAAAAGCCTGCAAGCAACACGGGACATCCACTCCGAACAGCTTCCGACTAGGTACCCAACAACTTGCCGGCTTAAGTAACCTCAGCATCATGGCCGAAACGGGTCGAAACAAGGAACATATGACTGCGCAGAACACAGGACATACTGGAGTAAGGCACGACTCTGAAGCAAGTCGGCGCAGATGATCTGGCATTTGCGGCAGAAGATTTCGGCAAGACTGGACGAGAGGAGATGTCCGTTTGAAGCAAGAGTAAACTAGTGCGCTCAGGAAGAAAGAAAAAGTCCCACTGATCATAGGCTTGCCCTCTGAGATCTTGCAAACACGCCCCGACTACCATTGAAGTCGAGGCGAGGGTCTCAAGC
>Ga0160429_1001087_pt1 | contig 16166 bp, 18 predicted proteins | sample SolpanmetagenomR_FD_108199 | JGI IMG/M metagenome (GOLD analysis project Ga0160429, IMG submission 108199) | Solar panel surface microbial communities from Lawrence Berkeley National Laboratory, California, USA - R | ecosystem: Engineered > Built environment > Solar panel > Unclassified ...
ACTACTATCAGCGGCTCAATTACCTCCCAATCCCGGGCCTGTAAATCAGATGTATAGTTCTTTATCCGCATTAAAAAGAAAACCTGGTGAAAATCCTGCTAATTTAACTTAAACAGCTTCTTAGGAGCTAGCCGGGGCAGCGGGTGGCAGCCCGAATGGCACAAACTGGCTGGCATCGCCTCCAAAGCGGTGAATCTCCCGGATGATAGTACTGCTAATAGCCGCCAGCAGCGGCGAAGTAGCCAAAAATACTGTTTCCAGCTCGGGGCTCAGGTGGCGATTGGCCTGCGCAATGGCGCTTTCGTACTCAAAATCAAGCGTATTGCGCAAGCCGCGCAGCAAGTAAGTCGCCCCCCTTTCGCGGGCAAAATCGGCCGTGAGGCCCTGGTAGCTGCGCACCGCCACGCGCGCCTCGTCGCGAAACAGCTGGCGGAGCTGGACCTCCATCCATTCTATAGGCAGGTAGCGCTGCTTGCTGCTGTTGGTGCCAATGGCAATAATTACCTCGTCGAACAGCCCCAGGCCGCGGCGCACAATGTCGAGGTGGCCATTGGTGAAAGGGTCGAAGGAGCCGGGAAAAAGGGCGATTTTTTTCACGCTAAAAAGCAGTAAAGTCCTAGGTAGCCGAGGCTATTGGCAAAAAGCCAGGCTGAACAAGTCGAAATGTCGGTGCTCGGCTAGCTCGTTGAAGCGGTAGCTGTACTGCACCCCAAACGGCCGCGCCCCAAAGCGCACGTGCCGCACGTAGGTGCCAAGCAGCATAAACGTGGCAGAGTCGCTCGTCAGCTCGCCCCACATCGTTACCTGGTCTTGGTCGGGGTTGAGGCCGAGTTCCTGCATTACCAGGATGCTATAGTACACCACATCCTCGGCGGTGCTGACGGTGAACACGTTGCAGAATTCGAGCTGCGGGCCCAGTACGATGGCCGTCAGTTGCTGGTCAGCTAGGCTTAAATAAAGCTGCCGCCCCGTGGCGGCCCGCCCGGGTTGGTGCAGCAAGCCCGCCAGGATGGCGGTAGCCTGGGGCAGCAGCCGCGCCACCGGCCCATACGTAGTGGCTAGCCAAGCCGCCAGGCCGCGGTCGGCGGCAAATAAGCTCACAACGTCGGTAGCGGGCGCGGCCAGCGGCAGCGGGTAGGCGAGGGCCTCCTCGGTGGGAGGTAGCGCAGCGTGGGGCTCCAAATAAAGCGCCTCATCGCCGGGCCGAAACAGCGGCGCCGGCAGCAGCGTAAACGCGCGGCTGGCCAGGGCCACCCGCAGCCGCCCCCAACCAGGCAGGCGCAGCAAGTCGTGGTGCTGCGCCAACGCGGGCAAGTCGGCCGGTTCGGCGAGCGGCCGGTCTTCAAACACGACGAACTTCTGGCGCGCTACTTCCAGCACTGCCAAGCGCAGCCGTCCCGGCGTCGCCAGTAGATATAAGTGGTAAGCCGCCGGGTTAGCAGGGTCGAAGGTATCGTCGCGGAGGCTAACGACAGCCGCAGGCAGCGCAGAAAGGATAGCAGGAGCAGGCACGGGCAAAAGTGACCCGCCCAGCGGCCGGCCGCGGTAAAGATAGGCCGCACCGTAGAGGCTAAAGCAAATAACCCCCACTTAGCAGGCTGGCTGCTACTAAAAGGCCTGGCCGGTAGCTGCTACTTGCCAGAGATTAGCTACTTATCTAGCAGTACCTGGGGTACAAATACGTCGTCGGTGCTCAGTAAGCCCCGCAGCACCGGATGTACGTGAGCGGGTGGCAGCGCTAGTAGCTGGCGCGGCGTTAGCCACTCCAGCTTGGCAAGGAGCTGCTGGTCGGCGCTGTGCTCGGGGTCGTGGCCCAGGTTGGGGGTAGCGGTGGCGTCGTCGGGTAGTACTTCAAAAAAAAGCTCCAGGGCTTGCAGCTCGCCGCGCCGAAACTCGTGCAGATGCAGTTGCCGGCCCACTTGCACCGCTAGCCCGGTTTCTTCCCGAAACTCGCGTCGCAGGGCGTCTCTCAGGCCTTCGCCAAATTCCCAGCCGCCGCCGGGTGGCGACCAAAACGTAGCTCCGTCGGTTAGCAGTCCGCGGTGGGCCGCCAGCAAAATGGCCCCGCCCCGCACCAGCACTCCGCCCACCCGCACGCGCACCTGCCCGGCATAGGGACGCAAATAATCATCCTGTTCCATAATCTACCCTGGCGGCCCCGCGCCGGGCCTATCTTTGAAGCAACGATGAACCCTACGGATAAACCTCTGCCTACGGCTGAAAATGCCGCTTACGACGACCTCACCACCCGCATCCGACGTAAGCTCGAGCGCCAGCATTTTATGCGCCTCATCGGGGCCAACCTCACCCGCATCGAGCCCGGCCGCATTGAAGCCGAGTTGACCCTGGGCCAGCAGCACCAGCAGCAGCGCGGCTACGCCCACGGGGGCCTGGTAGCCACCATGGCCGACCTCGCCGCGGGCTTTGCCGCCATCACGCTCGTGCCCGACCACTTGGGCGTAGTCACGGCCGACTTGCGAGTGAGCTATTTAAACCCCGGTATTGGTACTACAATGAAAGCTATCGGCTGGGTGCTGAAAGCCGGGCGAAAGCTGCACTTCTGCGAAGCTGAAGTGTGGTGCGATGATAAGCTCGTGGCCAAGGCGAGCGCCACGATGGTGGTAGTAGAGCCAGTATGAGGGCTTTGAACCCGCCCCCGGGGCTTGGCTATACGCGCGTGTTTGAGAACCCAGCGGGGGGCTTCGTGGATGTGCACGAAACCCACGGCAAGCAGGAAAGTCGGCAAAACTTACCCATCGCGCTGTTTTTTGCGGCGCGTGGGGAGCAGGTATGCTTGCTGGGGGTAGCTGATAAACCGAACGTAAAATTGCCCGACGCCACGCGCAATGGGATAGTATGGGAATTTAAAATCCCAGCGGGCCGCACGATAAATGCTATTGATAAAGCCCTGCGTGATGGTAGCCGGCAGGCCGCCCGCATCCTGATCAATTTGCCTGTTGATTTTGACCGTGAGACACTTGCGCAAGGCCTATACGACCGCGTCCAACGCACTAGCCAGCTTCTTAAGGTAGCTGTACTACTCGGTGAAACCTTATACAGATTTAGCCGCCAGCAGATTGTCAGCCAAGGTTTTCGCGAGGTATTGGCCTAAAAAAAATAGGGACGCGCCGTGCACGGCGCGTCCCTTGGTGGGGCCAGGGCTTACACCCCAGCCTAAGCTTTAGCTTACGCAAATATACGCTACTTCGTCCGTCGGAGTTCCCCCGTTTGGGGGGCTATTTTTGTTGTTCTTTAAAACTCTATTCTCCGTGCTTACTACTAGATTCCCGTCCGTCCGCGATTATTTTCCCTTCGAGCCGACCGACGACCAGGCCGAATTATTTACGCAGCTCGACTCCTTTTTGCGCGACCAGCTGCCGGGGCGCAAGGTGTTTGTGCTGCGCGGCTACGCGGGCACCGGCAAAACGACCGTGGTGAGCGCCCTCGTGCAGTGGCTTGGCCGCTTGCAGCGCAAATACACGCTGATGGCGCCCACCGGCCGCGCCGCCAAGGTAATGAGCGCCTACGCCGGCGTGCCGGCCAGCACCATTCACAAAAAAATATACCGCCAAACCAGCGGCGCGCCCACCGAGCGCCTCAGCTTTCAGCGGCAGCCCAACCGCACCGAAGAGATGCTGTACATCGTGGACGAGGCGTCCATGATTTCGGATGAAAAAGCCTTTGGCGAAACCGGCCTGCTCGATGACCTCATGGGCTTCGTGTTTGAGAAAAGCACCAACCGCCTGCTGCTCATCGGCGATACGGCGCAGCTGCCGCCGGTTGGCCAGCTGCTGAGCCCGGCCCTCGACCCCGAGCTGTTGGCCAACCGCTTCCGGGCTAGGGTCGACGGCGTGGAGCTGCGCCAGGTAATGCGCCAGGCCGAGGCGTCGGGCATCCTGGTGAACGCCACCGAGCTGCGCGAAGAGCTGCGGGAGGAAACTCCTACTATTCAGCTGCATACCAAGGGGTTTGGCGACATCTTCAAGATGGGCGGCGATAAGCTCGAAGACGGCCTGCGCTGGGCCTACCGCAATTTTGGCCACGAAAACACGACTATTATCTGCCGCTCCAACCGCAACGCCAACCAGTATAACCAACTCATTCGGCGCACGTTGTTTGATGCGGAGGAAGAGATTGAGGCCGGCGACTACATCATGGTGGTGCGCAACAACTACTTCTGGCTGCCCAAGGATTCAGAAATCGGCTTCCTGGCCAACGGCGACTTCCTGCAAATCACCAAAATAATCCGGCGCGAGGAGGTGTTTGGCTGCCACTTTGCCCAGGCGCGGGTGCGGCTTGTGGACTATCCCGACGAGCCCGAGCTGGAAGTAAAGCTGCTGCTCAACACGCTGCACACCGAGAGCCCCGCCCTGCCACGCGACCAAAACGAGGCGCTCTACCAAGCCGTGGCTGCGGACTACAGCCACCTCACCAAGAAAGGCGAGCGCAATGCCGAGATGCGCAAAGATCCGTACCTCAACGCGTTGCAAATAAAGTTTGCCTACGCCCTCACCTGCCACAAGGCGCAGGGCGGCCAGTGGCAGGCCGTGTTTGTAGACCACGGCTTCATAAAGCCCGACGAGCCGGTGGGCGGCGAGTTTGCGCGCTGGCTCTACACGGCCATTACGCGGGCATCGGAGCGGCTGTTTTTGCTCAATTTCCAGCAGCGCCTCATTGCTAGCAGCGAAGTGGTGGAGGAATAGGCCAGCCCGGTTTTTACAGAAATTTCAATGCTTGAGGAATAGGCCAGCCCGGTTTTTACAGAAATTTCAATGCTTGAGGAATTCAACGGCCTGAAGTAGAGTTTGTCCAGCGCGCGCTGGCGGCGGCTATCGCCCCGCGGGTGGTACTTTGGCCACAGATTTGTCCAGGCCGACTTACCGCGTAAATTTGTTTTCTCCTCACAACCCAACTTTTCCCTTGTTATGACCAAAATGCTGCTGTTGGCCCTAGGCCTCACGTTTGCGGGCACCGCCGCCCACGCTCAGGCTGCCAAGCCTGCCAAAGCCACCGCCAAGCCGGCTGGCCCCCAAGTTGAGTTTGCCGAAGTGAAGTACGACTTCGGTACCATCAAGCAGGGCGACGTGGTAGACCACGTTTTCAAGTTTAAGAACACCGGCACCCAGCCGCTCGTGATTTCCAACATCGGCGTAAGCTGCGGCTGCACCACGCCGTCGTGGACTAAAGAGCCCGTGCAGCCTGGCAAAACCGGCAGCATCTCGGCCAAATTCAACTCGGCTGGTAAGATGGGCATGCAAACCAAAGTGCTGACCATCGACTCGAACTCGGCCGGTGGCAGCACCACCGTTTCGCTGGTGGGCGAGGTAAAAGAGTCGGCTACGGCTTCGAAATAAGTAGTAGACTACTGTCCTAAAAAAGGGGCGCTGATCACGATGGTCAGCGCCCCTTTTTTGTGCGCGAGCCCGTGGCTAGCCTACAGTTTACCCACGGCCAGCAGCAGGCGCAACCAGCCAGCAATGAGTAGCAACCCACCAATAGGCGCCACCGCCCCAAGCTTGGTAACCCCGGTGAAGCACAGCAAGTACAGCGAGCCGCTGAACAAGAAAATGCCGCCCAGCCAGAGTACGGCCGTGGTGTCGAGCGAGTCGCGCAGCTCGGGCCGGGCCACGGCTAGCACGCCCACGGCTAGCAGCGCCAGCGTGTGGTAAAACTGATAGCGCACGGCCGTTTCGAAGGTGTCGAAGCGGCCGCTAGCCTCGAGCATGGGCCGCAAGCCGTGCGCCCCAAAAGCGCCGATGGCAACGGTGAGGCCGCCGAGCAGGGCCGCGAGCTGGATGATAAGACGGGCAGACATTTTTTGAATTAGGGATGAGAAATCAGGAATTAAAAAGAACTTCCTGTTGAGCTTGCGCATCTGGCCCGGGTCGGTGAGCAGATTCGGGCAGCAGGGTAAAGATGCTTTGCGGGCCTTAGCGTAGCGCTCATACGTAGAAAAGTATGGGCGGAAGCCGCGTGCTGGCCTACGCCCGCGGCGGCAAGTCGCCGGGTGAGAAGTGAAAGGGTAGCAAATCGGCGAGCCGCTCGAAGCGCAGCACCGTGCCGCTGAGGCTGGGTAGCAGCAGCCAAATGGGCTGGCCCTGGCGCATTTCGTATTCCAGCATCACCTGGCGGCAGGCGCCGCAGGGGAGAGCCGGGCTGAAGTCGCCCACCGCGGGGCGGCCCGCCACCGACATGCCCACAATGAGTGGCGAGCTGGGCCGGTTGCCGGCTAGCCCAAACAGCGCCGTGCGCTCGGCGCAGAGCCCCGATGGGTAGGCCGCATTTTCCTGGTTGGTGCCCTGCACCAGCGAGCCATCGGCCAGCAGCAGCGCCGCCCCCACGTGAAAGTGCGAATATGGCGCGTAGGCGTGGGCCGTGGCGGCGCGGGCGGCGTCCCACACTTTGCGCTCGGCCGGGGCGAGGTGGTCGGGGGCGGCTAGCTCGTGGTAGCGCAGCGTAAGCTGGCGCAGGGTAGCGGGTTCGGTAGGAGGGGTGGCCATGCGGCGATTCGTAAAAAGGGGGCGACAAAGTAAGGCAATCCGTAATGAGAAAAGGCGCCGCGCGATCAAGAAGCAGCTCCGCCCGTCGGCGGCATTCTCCCGGGTAGCTTGCTAATTGCCCATCCGTGTACTTTTGGGGCCATGACCCAACCCACTCGCATCCTGCTGCTCGGGGCCGGCCGTTCGGCTTCATCGCTCATCCAGTACCTACTGCGCCACGCTGCTGCCGAGCGCTGGTTTTTGACGGTGGCCGACGCCATGCCCGCCCATCTAGCTCCCGTGCTGGCCGCCCACTCGCAGTATGCCCGGGCCGTGCCGTTCGAGGCCCGAAACGCCACCCGGCTGCATGAGCTGGTAGGCGAGGCCGATATCGTGATCTCGATGCTGCCCGCCGCCTTGCACCTGGCCGTAGCGCAGGCTTGCCTGGCGCTGGGCCGCCACCTGGCCACGGCTAGCTACGTCAGCCCCGAGCTCCGCGCCCTGCATGCCAATGCCACCGCCGCTAGCCTCGTCTTTTTGATGGAATGCGGCCTTGACCCGGGCCTCGATCATATGTCGGCAATGCAGATTATCAATGAGTTGAAAGAGAAAGGCGCCCGCATTACCGGCTTTCGCTCGTACTGCGGTGGCCTGGTGGCACCCGAGTCGGAAGGCAGTAACCCGTGGCGCTACAAATTCACCTGGAACCCGCGCAACGTAGTGCTGGCTGGCCACGGCGGCCCGGCCCACTACCTCGAAGGCGGGCAAGAAAAATACCTGCCGTACGAAGAGCTGTTTGGACGGGCCGAGCGGCTGGCGGTGCCTGGCCACGGCCATTTTGAAGGTTACGCCAATCGCGATTCGCTGGCCTATCGCGAGGCGTATGGCTTAGCCGAAGTCGAGACGATGCTGCGTGGCACGCTGCGCCGGCCCGGCTACTGCCCCGCTTGGCAGGTGCTCGTTACGCTGGGCCTTACCGACGATACTACCCCGCTGGGCAACCCTGCCACCCTGCCCTGGCAGATGCTAGTAGCCCAATGTTTGGGTGAGAATATGGCCGCTGATAACGTGGCTAGCCACTTGGCCGAGCGCTTAAATCTCGACCCCTACGGCCCCGAGCTCGATCGTTTGGCCTGGCTGGGATTATTCACTAAGCGCCAAGTGGGCCTGAGCAACGCTACCAAGGCGCAGCTACTCGAGCACCTATTGGCCGACAAATGGCAGCTCGGCCCCCACGACTACGACCAAGTAGTGATGCAGCATCAGATTGATTATGAGCTGGAAGGCCAGTCGCGCCGGCGCACCTCGTCGTTAGTAGTGACGGGCACCGATGCCACCCACACGGCGATGGCCCAAACCGTGGGCCTGCCCCTGGGCATGGCCGTGCGGCGGCTGGCCCGCGGTGAAATCAAGGCCCGTGGCGTCGTTATTCCGACACTGGCCGAGCTATACCAGCCCATCCTGGCCGAGCTGGCCGCTGACTACGGTCTGGCGTTTCAGGACTACGATGAGCCCAGCGCTGGTTAGTTCCATGCTGCCTGCGCTCCCGATACCACTGCTCGCTTATGCGAGGCTGCGCCTGCGGCTGCTGGGCCGGCTGGCCCGCGAAGTAGGCTGGCTGCGGCTAGCCTTGCTGCTGGCGCTGCTGGGGCTGGCGCTGCTACAAGTGCTGGTGGTGCTGGGCCAGCACCCACTGGGGCGTTGGCTGGTGCCGCTGTTGGTAGCGAGCTTGCTGCTATCGGCCCATCGGCAGCGAGCCGACGGGCAGTTTTTGAAAATAGCCGCGCCCCAGTGCTCGGCGTGGCTAGCTAGCGAGTACGCCTGCCTGAGCCTGCCCGCGGTGCTGGGGCTGCTGGCGGTTCGGGCGGGTGGGCCGGCGGTCCTCACGCCAGTACTGGCCGCGCTGGTAGCGTGGGCGCCGCCGGCCCGCGCCGGGCAGCCTACCCGGCACCGCTGGCGCAGCTTATTTCGCAGCGAGGCCTTTGAGTGGGTAGGTGGGATGCGCGCCACCAAAGGGTTGGTGGTGTGGCCGGTGCTGCTGGCGCTGGCAGCCTGGCAACGAGCCTCTCCGCTAGCACCCATTGGGGCGCTGGTGGCCTGGCTGCTGGTAGTAGTGGCATGCTACAGCGTTCCGGAGCCGCTGGCGATGCTGGCCGTGGCTGCCCGCTCACCCGAGCAGTTTTTGCGGCGGCGGCTGGCGCTGGGGCTCGGCTACGCCGCGGCTACGGCCGCTCCATTCTGGGGGCTGCTGGAGGCCGGGCCGGCGGGCGGTGGCGCGGCGGTGGCCGTGGCGCTGTTTTGGTTAATGCTAGTCGGCCTGGTTATCCTCGCCAAATACGCCTTTTACCCCAATGCTACCCACATTCGCCTCACGCAGTCGCTGCTGCTGGCAACGGCGCTGGGGGCGGCCGCGCACCCAGCCTACCCCGTGCTGCTGCTCGTGGCGCTGAGCGGGCTGGTGTGGCAAAGCCGCCGCCGGCTGCGAGCAATGATAACTGATCACGAGCTACCCCACCCGCATGCTTGAACTCATCGACCTGTACAAAGCCTACGGCCGCTACGAGGTGCTGCGCGGCGTCAGTCTAGCCCTGCGGCCGGGCACTATTCACGGGTTGGTGGGGGCCAACGGCGCCGGCAAAACTACCCTCCTCAACTGCCTCTACGGGCTGGAAAGTGGCTACACGGGTACCGTGCGCGTTTCCGCGCCGGCTGGCTCCGTGCGTGCGTGCACCGGGCTGCTGCCCTACGAGCCCTACTTCTATCCGCGCCTCACGGGCCGCGAGTACGTGGAGTTTTGCCTGCAAGCGCGGGGCCGCCCCGTGCCCGACCTACGCGGCTGGAACCAGCTGCTGGAGCTGCCGCTCGACCAGTTTGCCGAAGAGTATTCGGCGGGCATGAAGAAAAAACTGGCTCTCCTGGCCCTGCTCGTGCAAGACTTCGCCTACCTCATTCTCGACGAGCCCTTCAATGGCCTCGACCTCGAAGCCAACCTGCTGCTCAAAGAGCTGCTCAAGCGCCTGCGCGACCGTGGCACCGGCATCCTGCTCACGTCGCACATTCTGGGTACCCTCACCGAAGTGGCCGACGAGGCCACCGTGCTCGTGGCCGGCCGGGTACAGCGCCATTATCTGGCCACCGAGTTTGGCACCCTCGAAGCCGACTTGCTAGCCGCTCTGCACCGCGACAAGCTAGCGCAGCTAGCCACTTTGCTTTAAGTATTGAGCCAGTAGTTTTTAGCTACTAGCTGTTAGCTTTTTTTCTGATTAATAGAATTCTGCTAACTGGTCAATGTGCGTTTGCTTTTGGCCAATTTATCAAGCGCTATAGTGCTAAGTAAAAGCCCGCTAGCAGCGCCCGAAATGCCGTGGAGTAGTCGCTAGCAGCGCCGTCTTTATCTTTAATGCATAACTCCGTTTCAACTACGGCCGTCGGCTGGTCGCGGCCCATTTGGCTGATAATGCGCGTGGCGCGCCCGCCCGCTTGGTGGCGTACCACGAGCCGGGCCTGCGTAGCTAGTCCTACCGCTTGTGCCTCGTGCTCAAAATGCGTCATTTCTACCGGTGGCAGTAGTACCGTGAGCGTACCGCCCGGCCGCAAAAAGGCGGCGGCAAAAGAAGCGATATCACTGAAGGTGAGTGAGGTAGATCCGACGTGGCGCGCCGCGGCCCGCGCCGCATTGGGTGGTGGCAAGCTGTGGCGAAAAAAAGGCGGGTTACAGATAATGTGGCTGAAAGGTGCGGGCTGACTAGCTGCGTAAGCCGCCAGGCTCAGCGGCCATACCCGGATGCGAGCCGGCCAGGGGCTGGTCGCCACGTTGGCCGCGGCCTGGGCCGCCGCCGCGGGGTCAATTTCAATAGCGTCAATTTCGGCTGCGGGGGCGCGCTGGGCCGCCATTAGGGCCAGCAGGCCCGTGCCGGTGCCCAGGTCAAGAATGCGGCTGGCCCCGCTGAGGTCGGTGGCGGCGCCCAGCACGCACGCATCGGTGCTGACCTTTTGCGCACAAGCATCTTGGGTAATGCGAAATTGCTGAAATTGAAAGTAATCGTTGGGCATAAGGAGCAAAAAAGCGTCCTGCCTTGGCTAGCCAGGCAGGACGCTTTTTAGATGTATGAATCAGCTTACAAGGCTTTCAGCGCTTGCTCCAGCGCCGTGATTTTGCCCTCGGCGTCGGCTAGCTTCTGGCGCTCGCGCTCCAGCACGTCGGGCTTGGCGTTGGCTACGAATTTCTCGTTGCTCAGCTTTTTATTCACCGAGTCGCGGAAGCCGATAGCGTATTCCAGCTCCTTTTCGACGCGGGCGCGCTCGGCGGCAGCATCTACCTGCATATCGAGCGGAATGAAGAACTCGCTGCTGCCTGCACGAAGCTCACCGAGCTAACTGGGCCTTCCTCCACCAGCGACAAGTCGCTGAGGTTGGCCAGCTTGCGCACGAGCGGCGCGTAAGCTTGGATAGCGGCCTGGTCGTCGGTTTTCACCGCCAGCTCCAGTGGCTTGGTAGGGCCAATGTTCTTCTGGTTGCGCACGTTGCGGATGCCGGCCACGATGGCGAGCGCCTTGTCCATGCTAGCCAGCACCTCAGCGCTGTGGGCGGGCGCTACTAGTTTGGGCCAGTGGGCCACGCACACGTAGTCTTTGGGGCCACGCTCGGCCAGCTCGTGCCACAGCTCTTCGGTGATGAAGGGCATGAACGGATGCAGCAGCTTGAGCAGCGTTTCCAAGAAGCCCACGGTGGCGCGCAGCGTCTCGGCGTCGATGGGGTGCTGATAGGTCGGCTTCACCATTTCGAGATATTGCGCGCAGAAGTCGTCCCACACCAGCTTGTACACGGCCAGTAGCGCGTCGCTCATCCGAAACTTGTCGAAGTGCTCGTCGAGCACCGCCACGGTTTCGGCTAGCTTAGCCTCAAACCAGCTCACCGCCTGCGCATTAGCGAAGGGCAGCGCGTTATCTACTTCCCAGCCCTTCACGAGGCGGAAGGCGTTCCAGAGCTTGTTGTTGAAGTTGCGGCCCTGGTCAATCAGCTTCTGGTCGTAGAACAAGTCATTGCCGGCCGGCGACGAAAATAGCATCCCGGTCCGCACCGCATCGGCGCCAAAGTCGCGGATGAGGTCGAGCGGATCGGGCGAGTTGCCGAGCTGCTTGCTCATCTTACGGCCCTGCGCATCGCGCACAATTCCAGTCAGGTACACGTTTTTGAACGGCACTTCCTTGCGGTATTCCAGGCCGGCCATAATCATGCGGGCCACCCAGAAAAACAAGATTTCCGGGGCCGTAACGAGGTCGTTGGTCGGGTAGAAGTAGTTGATGTCGGCATTGTCGGGGTCGTCGAAGCCGTCGAACACCGAGATGGGCCACAGCCACGACGAAAACCAGGTGTCGAGCACGTCCTCATCCTGGCGCAGGTCGCTAGCTTGCAGGTCGTGGTTGCCGCTTTGCTCGCGGGCGAGCGCCACGGCTTCTTCGGCATTCAACGCCACTACAAACGAGCCATCGGGCAGGTAGTAGGCCGGAATGCGCTGGCCCCACCATAGCTGGCGCGAGATGCACCAGTCGCGCACGTTCTCCATCCACACCCGGTACATGTTCTTGAACTTGGGCGGGTGCAGCCGGATGGTGTCGTTTTCCACCACTTCGAGCGCGGGCTTGGCCAGGTGCTCCATTTTCAGGAACCACTGCAAGCTCAGCTTGGGCTCAATCACGGCGCCGGTGCGCTCCGAGGTCTGCACGATGCTGGCGTATTCTTCGATCTTGTCGAGCAGGCCGGCTTCCTGCAAATCGGCCACGATGTTGCGGCGGGCCGCAAAACGGTCCTGGCCGACGTACAATTCCGCTTTTTCGTTTAGCGTACCATCATCGGCCAGAATATCAAGCACCGGCAGGTTGTGTCGCAAGCCGATTTCGTAGTCGTTCAAGTCGTGCGCCGGGGTCACTTTCAGGGCGCCGGTCCCGAAGTCCACCGCCACATAGTCGTCCTGAATTACTGGTATTTCGCGGCCCAGCAGCGGAATGCGCACGCGCTGCCCGGTCAGGTCGTGGTAGCGCGGGTCGGCGGGGTTTACGGCCACGGCCGCGTCGGCCATGATAGTTTCGGGGCGCGAGGTAGCCACCGTGAGGAAGCGGCCGTGCTGGCCCACCACCTCGTACTTGAGGTGGTACATCTTGGCCTGGGTATCCTTCGGAATCACCTCCTCGTCCGAGATAGCGGTGCCGCCGCGCGGGTCCCAGTTCACCATACGCACGCCGCGATAGATCAGGCCCTTACGGTACAAGTTCACGAATACGCGCAGCACGGCCTCGGTCAGCTTAGGCTCCATCGTGAAGCGCGTGCGGCTCCAGTCGCACGAGGCGCCGAGCTGCTTGAGCTGCTCCAGAATGATGCCGCCGTACTTCTCTTTCCAGGCCCAGGCGTGAGTTAGGAAGTCTTCGCGGCTCAGGTCCTTCTTATTGATACCCTGCTCCTGGAGCATGGCTACTACCTTGGCCTCGGTGGCGATACTGGCGTGGTCGGTACCGGGCACCCAGCAGGCTTCCTTGCCCTGCATCCGGGCACGGCGCACGAGCACGTCCTGGATGGTATTGTTGAGCATGTGGCCCATGTGCAGCACGCCCGTCACGTTGGGCGGCGGAATAACCACGGTGTAGGGCTGCTTGCGAGGGTTGGGTTTGGCTTGGAAAAAGCCCTGCTCCTGCCAGCGCTGGTACCATTTGGCTTCAACGTCGGCGGGCGAATAAGTTTTGGCGAGGGACATGTGGTCGGGTTTCAGCTACTAGGTAGCAAAAGTACGGCGGGGGCAATGAGTAAGAATTTCACAAAACTTTTTGTAAAAACCTATCTAGAACTCGGAAAGCTACGTAATTTCGTATTGTGCAAATTGCACATTACGAAATCAAAAACAAAGGCCGCACCTCAAGGCACGGCCTTTGCCACTTAGTGCAGCAAGTGAGCTACTGCCGTTGCGGCAGTCCCACCAACTACTAGCCCGACGAGCCACTTGACTAGCTCAGCAGGCATCCGAAGTTTGACTTTAAGCGCAAACTCCGGCCTCGCGTTTTTCTTCATATCCCGATGAAGTAAAGGGTTGAACAATAACCCCGCACTTCTGAAAGCCCAGCCGCGCCAACGGCCGGGCTTTCTTCGTTTCATGAAAACGACTCGTTTAGGTCGCGGGGCATAACCCCCACGCGAGTACAGTAAAGGTAGACCAAATAGGGCCCAGTAGGGCGAGCTTTATAGCTCTCGTATTCTTGCCTATAGCGCAAAAAGCGGCCTGCTTCCACTTCGCATTCCCATGCCCCTTACTTTCCCTTCACCCACCGCCGCGCGCGACGACCTCGACGGCCTACTGCTGCTCGGCGGCCAGCCCACTGTCGAAAACCTAGTGGCGGCGTATGCGCAGGGCATTTTCCCGTGGCCGGTGCCGGGCTGGCCGCTGGCCTGGTTTTGCCCACCGCGCCGGGGCATCTTGCGGCTGGCCAGCCTGCACGTGGGCCGCAGCTTGGCGCGGGCGCAGCGGCAGTCGCCGTGGCGCATCAGTTTCGATGCCGCATTTGGGCCGGTAATGCGGGCGTGCCAGGCTCAGCTACGCCCCGGCCAGGATAGCACCTGGATAACGCCGCAACTGGTGGGCGGCTACGAAGCGCTGCACGCCGCCGGCCACGCCCACAGCGTGGAGGTGTGGGAAGGTGACGAGCTAGTGGGCGGCCTCTACGGCGTGGCCGTGCAAGGCGTATTCGCGGGCGAAAGTATGTTTCACCACCGGCCCAATGCTTCGAAGCTGGCGGTGCTGGCGCTGGCTAGCCACTTGCAGGCGCGCGGGGCCAGTTGGTTTGATATTCAGCAGCTGACGCCGCACATGCTGGCGCTGGGCGCCGAGGAGGTATCGCGGGAAGAGTTTCTGGTGCTGCTGGCGACCGAGCAAGATGCTAGCCGGCAGTTATTCTAATGCAAAACTAAAAGGACGTCATGCTTCACTACGTTCAGCATGACGTCCTTTTTTTACATAGCACAAACCTTCGCAGGCTGCGGACTCGCGGAGTCTGTGCTACGCGGCATTGTGCAGCCAGTGCTGTTTCTGCGTGAGGCGCTCGCGGGTTTCACGGTGGTCGGGGTCATCGACGCAGCAATCGACGGGGCACACGGCGGCGCACTGCGGCTCTTCGTGGAAGCCCACGCACTCGGTGCACTTATCAGTCACGATGTAGTAGTACTCGTTGGATACCGGCTTTTGGGGGTCGGTGCCGCCGGCCGTCTTACCGTCGATGGTTTGTACTTGTTTCAAGGTGGTGCCATCGGCCCAGCGCCACTGCGCGCCGCCCTCGTAGATAGCGGTATTGGGGCATTCAGGTTCGCAGGCACCACAGTTGATGCACTCGTCGGTTATCATGATGGCCATTGCCGTCGTCTCCTTTTGCTAATGAGTAATATTGCTGGTCAAGCTGCCTGTCTATACGTAAAACCGGGTAGGCAGGCCAGTTTGAACCCTCAAAGGTAAGGCCGATTTACCGGGCCGACTGTTATTATTTCATGCTGAACCACGCTTCTCGCCTCGCAGCTTTTGCTGCTCTGGGCCTCCGCCTCGCCACTCTCACCGAAGACGAACTAAGTGACCTCGCCGCCCGCGCCCGCAACCGCAACGCCTGGTTTGACCTCCCCAATGTGCGCACCGCCATCACGGGGGTGGCCCACTTGCTGGCCGAGCCCGAACTGAGCCGCTGGGCCGGCCGCTACCGTGCCGAGCCCGACCAGCCCCGCCAGGTGGGCGTAGTAATGGCCGGCAATATCCCGCTCGTGGGCTTTCACGATCTGCTGTGCGTGCTGCTGAGCGGCCACACGCTGCTCGCCAAGCCTAGCCAGGATGATACCGTGCTCATGCGCTGGGTTGCCCAGGAGCTGACCCAGCTTGAGCCCGCCTTTACGGAGCGCATCGAGTTTGTGGAGCGGCTAAATGCGGCCGACGCATTCATTGCTACTGGCTCGGATAATACGGCGCGCTACTTTGAATATTATTTCCGCAATAAGCCCCACCTCATCCGGCGCAACCGCACCAGCCTGGCCATCCTCACGGGCCGCGAAACGCCGCAGGAGCTAGCCGGGCTTGGCTCCGATATTTTTCAGTATTATGGCCTGGGCTGCCGCAACGTGAGTAAACTGTACGTGCCCGAAGGCTATAACTTTGTGCCGCTGCTCGATGCGCTGGCGCCCTGGCAGCACGTGCTCAACCACCACAAATACCAGAACAACTACGATTACAATAAGAGCATCTTGCTGGTGAATGCAGTGCCGCACTTCGACTCGGGCTTCTTATTGCTGACGGAGCAAACGGCGCTCGTGTCGCCTATTTCGATGTTGCACTATAGCACTTACACCCAAGAAATTGACTTGCTCGACCAGCTTACCAACGTAGCCGTCCAGACGCAGTGCCTGGTGTCGGCGGGCGGGCGCTACCCGGGCTCGTTTGCCTTCGGCCGCGCCCAAAGCCCTACGGTGAGCGACTATGCCGATGGCATTGATACAATGGAGTTGTTATTGACTAAAAATCAAGTATTTGCATGATATCTCTTGACACAAGCTAACTCAGTACACAAGCAGAAGGCATCAGCTGGTTTTTCCTTCTTTCTCATCCGATTTTCTATCCGCAATATGAAGAAAGCTTTTAGCTGAGCAATGCTATTCTCTACGGCTACCCGA
>Ga0160429_1001088_pt1 | contig 16150 bp, 7 predicted proteins | sample SolpanmetagenomR_FD_108199 | JGI IMG/M metagenome (GOLD analysis project Ga0160429, IMG submission 108199) | Solar panel surface microbial communities from Lawrence Berkeley National Laboratory, California, USA - R | ecosystem: Engineered > Built environment > Solar panel > Unclassified ...
AAAATCATAACGGCAATGCAAATACCACAAACTAATATTGCACGGATACATCTGTGCGCACGGTTGGTCAATGCAACTACTGCAATGCTCGAGAATGGAATAGAACAGTACCTCATCTCGCATCCCGAATGTTTAAAGAATCAGGGCAATCTGGAACAGAGAGTTGATTATGCAATGTGCTCGGTGATACCATATGTGAGGATGCACAAACACTACGAGCCAGCAGTGGAACCTTTGTATGAACATTACAATTTGCAACATACCATTCTGATAGATAATACCGCCTTTCCAACAACGTCAGAGGCCAGTAGCAGCGTCAATACCCCGTTTCCCCATCTCACAAGAGCTTTGTACCAGCACGATAGAGCGATAGCGATAGTCTGTAACAATGCAGATTATGATACACATGAGCTTCTACAAGTATATCCTATGAAAAGGAGGCATTTATACTTGACGCCGCTTACGGAGATTTCCACGCTTTGCAAAGAACTCGTTCCTGACGGGCCAGGCAACTTCAAAGAGATCTTGGGGCCCATCGGATTGGCTGAGAAGGACGATGAGATCATAGTCATCGAGCATTATGATCGATTGGGCCAGGTCAAAATACACATCAACAATTTGATCAAGAATTCGAAAGCTCGGTGGATTCTAATGGTGGAACCATCAAAGGCGAACGACCTCAACCCGGCTTGGTTCAAGATACCCTTATCATCACCTGAGATATCGGTCGAATTACAGCAGACGAAATCGTTGCTGGAAGGTCTGAAGTTTGGTGGACGCGGTGTACAAATGAGGGATATTCGATTGTATGAAAAGCATAGAAACATAGAATATCTGATTTCACATCTACCGACCGAGCTTCGATTGCAGGTAATCGAATCGATGATGCCTGGCAAAAGTATCCGTCAGGGTATTTCGATTTCGGAGCATCCTGATACTTTCGAGGTTGGGGATGTAAGACTACCTCGACGCTCGAACATCTTACGGTACTTACATACGTCATCTTTACCCCGGGACAATACTGATATCAAACAGAAGACACGAGACGACCGCTTCATATGCCTTTACTGAGCAAGCCAAGGACACTCTCTACAAGTTGGCACTCAACATTCGAGATCGCTATCCTGTGCTCTTGGTCGGTGAGACAGGAACCGGAAAGACTACGGCAATACAAAAGATCGCAGATATGTGCGGGGTATGTTCTCTCCTTAATAGTAATCTACTATCCTTGTTAATGCTGTTTTAGCATATACTCAACGTGGTCAATCTAAGTCAAGGCTCAGATGCTGCTGATCTCTCAGGAGGCTATCGTCCCATGGATATTCGCCAATATTTGACACCAACCATGATTACCTTCGAAGCTCTTTTCAAGTCCACCTTTTCTCTAGAGAAGAATGAAAAGTTCTGGAATACCTGGCAACGTGTATGGGTCAAAGGCGAATGGGAGTCCGTCCACAGGGTCTGGCAAGCTGGCATCGAGATGGCACTTGGCAGGGTCGGTAAAGTTTAGTACTGCATTATCGCAGGTTATTCGCTAAACTCCATGTAGCTGGGAAAAAGAAGAAATATCTGGAGCAGAACGTGATTGATCAATGGACGCACTTCGAAACGAGCATCCTTTCGACTCGCTCAGCTCTCAAACAAAAGATACTTCTTGGCTTCCAGAAAGGTCCGCTTGAAAAGGCTATGGAAGAGGGCAGCTGGCTGCTCCTCGACGAAATCAATCTTGCATCTTCGGATCTGCTGGAACTCATAACTCCCGTTCTATTATCTCACTCCAGTAATTGCCATCCCGATTTTCGACTGTTCGCGGCGATGAACCCAGCGGGTGATGCGGGCAAAACGGATCTCCCAAAGAGTATAAGGGCAAGATTCTCTGAGATATGGGTAGATCAGCCAGATGGCGGAGAAGCGCTTCTGCATATCGTACAATCCTACTTGCCACCAGTTAGCGCACTTGAGACCGCAGTTATTACGGAGATTTGTACCGTCTACACGAATCTCAAGAGTGCGAAAGACTTATTTGATGGAGCTGGACGACGGCCACTTTACTCACTACGGACGTTGATTCGATGTCTGAAATTTGTATGTGAGACAAAGAGCATACTTGGCATCAGGAACGCTGTTCGGGAAGGGTTTGAAATGGCATTCACGACTATGTTGGAGATCAGTAGCAAGAACACAGTGTTTGAGCTATTATCTCGCCATTTTGGCAAACGACAGAAGATGAAAGTGATTGGCGGCGTCAAAGTATCAGATTTTTGGCTTTCCAGGTGCGTTAGTTACTATCTACTTGTATGTACTGTCCTCACCTTTTCAGTAGATTCACACCCGAAACAGTGGCAGACTCAAAGTATATCATTACTCCGTCGGTAGAAGAGAATTTGCGATCGTTGGCGCGTCCGTTATTGATGCGACGTTCATATTCGATTCTTTTACAAGGACCTACCTCAGCAGGCAAAACCTCATTGATTGAGTATCTTGCTAGTGTACTAGGACAAAAGGTCGTTCGAATCAATAATCATCAGCATACCGATCTTGCAGAATACATTGGACAATATGAAGCTACTAAAACAGGCTTTGCATTCCAGGACGGTCTGTTGATCACTGCGATGCGCAAAGGGTGGTGGGTTATCCTTGACGAGCTAAATCTTGCTCCGTCCGAGGTGTTGGAAGCCTTGAATCGCTTGCTAGACGACAACAGAGAACTTTTGATTCCTGAGACAGCTGAAGTTGTCCGGCCACTTGACAACTTTTTGCTTTTCGCCACACAGAATCCATCGGGTCAATATGGCGGCCGAAAAGAATTGTCCAAAGCATTCCGCAATAGGTTTCTGGAAGTACACTTCTCCGACATTCCGTTACAGGAGCTGGAGATCATACTATCCGGTCGATGCGAATCGCCTCCTAGCTACTGCAAAGCCATTGCAGAAATGTACCGACAGCTGACTACCCTACGCGCATCCGAAAGAGTGTTTTTGGGCAAGGAAGGTATGGTTACCCTACGTGATATGTTCCGGTGGGCAAATCGGCAATCGGACTCATGGGAAACGCTTGCACAGGACGGATACTTGCTTCTGAGTGAAAGATGTCGCAATCAAGAAGAGCGCAAATCCATACAGCATGTCATTGAAAGGGTCACGAGAAAACAGATTGATGCCCAATCTCTGTACGAAAATGTGTGGGCATCGGTGAGTCAGCTACCATCAGTAAAGAAATCGAAACTTTGGTCATCCACCATCTGGACACATCAAATGAAAAGGCTCTTTGCCGTTGTCTGGAAAGCACTAGAGAAAGATGAGCCTGTCCTGCTGGTAGGTGATACTGGTATAGGCAAGACAACTGTATGTCAGCTGATCAGCGAAGTTTTGAACGAACAGTCAGATGGTACCAACCTGTTGATCGTTAATTGTCATGCAAATACGGAGGCTTCCGATCTGATCGGTGGAGTACGACCCTCGCGTGATGCTACATCATCAGGTGCGGACTTTGCGTTCTTTGATGGCCCATTACTGCAAGCCGTTATGAATGGAAACTGTTTTCTGCTTGACGAGATCTCGTTGGCTGATGACTCGGTATTGGAACGCTTTAACTCGTTGCTAGAGACACATCGCACTCTCGGCGTACCGGAAAAAGATGGTGCGTTCTTTGTCGCGAAAAAGGGTTTCCAGTTCCTGGCTACTATGAATCCAGCCGGCGATTATGGGAAAAAGGAACTCAGTCCAGCACTCCGCAATCGATTCACAGAAATCTGGACTGATAATATACATTCGCAGGCGGACTATATACTCATTATCAAGACTCGGCTAGGACAAGATGCGCAGGAGACCTTCATCAAGATTGCTTTCCCATTCCTAGACTGGTGTCAGATAGTTAGGAATTCATCTAAGCCGATCTACAATATTCGAGATATCTTGTCCTGGATCACGTTTGTTAACAGAACTGTGGAAACCGGTATTTTGACAATGGAACACGCTATCAAGCAAGGCGCTCTGTTGACATTCCTGGATGGCATGGACTACTCTCAGCTCAATCCAGTTCTGCGTGAAGAAGGACTCAAGCTACTCGCTACTCCTGAAGTGGATCTTTCGGCTGACACTAGCTCATCCGACCAGATAGACATACTGACGAGAGAAGATATGGTTAGGATCGGACCTTTCCACTTAAGCATTGGAACGTGTGCGCCTTCACAGGATATCTCGTTCTTTGCAGCGGAAACAACGAGATTGAACGCATTAAGGCTTGCACGTGCTCTCGTACTGGGCGAGCGCGCAATTCTGTTGGAAGGCTCTCCCGGGTGCGGCAAAACTGCGTTGGTCGCTCAGCTTGCTAGTACCTGTGGTCAACAGCTTACTCGGATCAATTTCTCTGATCAAACAGACCTAAACGATCTTTTCGGTTCTGATATGCCTGTTGAAAGCGAGTCCGCTCAGAAATTCGCGTGGAAAGAAGGACCATTCTTAACTGCAATGAAGAACGGGAAATGGGTTCTATTGGACGAGCTCAATCTTGCTTCGCAAACAGTGCTCGAGGGCTTGAACGCTTGTCTCGACCATAGAGGTGTCGTATTCATTCCTGAACTCGCCAGAGAATTCGCTCGCCATCCTAACTTCCGTATCTTCGCTGCACAGAATCCTTTGGGAGAAGGTGGAGGGCGCAAAGGACTTCCCAAGAGCTTTCTTAATCGCTTTACTAAGGTTGCCATGAGGAATCTGAATCGATCAGATATGCTTACTATAGCTCAGCTCAAGTATGCTGAATTCCCGCAATCGATCTTTGAGCAGCTTATTGAGTTTATCACGAGGCTCGATAAGCTGATTAATAATGAGAATCGCTTTGGCCACGTTGGAAGACCATGGGAGTTCAATTTGAGAGATGTATTCCGGGTTGCTGAAATATCTCTCCGGCTACAAGACGAGCCTACTCTCAAGGTGGTGTCTTCGGCAGTGAATACAGTGCTCGTATCCCGAATGAGGACACCGCTTGACCAAAAACTTGTCACCGAAGAATGGGCTCGAATTTCGGCATACACCATCGAAAAGGAGAGATTGCAATGGCATATTACTCCCACGAGTGTGAACTTCAACGGCGTTAGTACTGATATCCCACTATCCTCTGGAGCGAGTATATCTGCAGACCAAACCTTTCACCCCAGTATGCTTCCGTTACAGAATCATCTGAATATTGCGGTTGCTATGGCACTGCCATGCATTATTACCGGTCCCTCCGGCTCAGGCAAATGCTCAGCAGTCAGGCTGTTTTCTCAATTGTGCAATCGGCGTCTACACGTTGTGCCATTTGATTTCGCTTCTGATACCTCGGATCTGATAGGATATCATCAACAGATCGACACTGCCAAAATAGTCGCCAATGAAGCAGCGAGATTTGTGAACGAGTTCAAGTCACTGTGGTATAACGACCTTCAGTATCATGGCGAGGACAATTTGATCCACTACGTGCGTGTACTCGAAATGCTGGAGTCGATGCAATTACAACCTGTAGCTCATGCAGCGTTGCTGGGGGAAATGACCCGGATATGCGAGGCGGTATCTCGGAAGGATTTCAAAGATATTGTACAAACATTCATTGCAACAATTCAGGCTTTGTATAGCCGGAAACAGCAATTTGTATGGACCGATGGCCCAATCGTCGAGGCTGTCCGAAATGGCGACTGGATTCTACTGCAGAATGTGAATAACTGTTCATCGTCTGTCCTCGATCGACTGAATTGTTTATTGGAACCGAATGGATTCCTGCTACTCAACGAGAAAGGTGGGACCGATGGCACGTTCGAAGTGCTGAAACCCCACAGCAATTTCAGGATATTTATGACCTATGATCCGATATCTGGCGAGGTCAGTAGAGCGATGCGAAATAGATGCCTTGAATATCATGTACCAATATCGCAGCCGGGAGCAGATATAGCTGAATTCGGAATTACGCCAGTGGGCGAGCTCATCAATGAGAATTCTACATTGTTCATATTAGCGTCGCAGACTCCTAATGCATCACTAGGTGCACCCGGCAAACAGAACGGACTGATTCTCAGTGCTTTGTCCTCACTACATGATCGGGAGCTGTACGCTAGACAAGCACTTCTTCAGTCTAACCTTCCAGGTGAAATTATGGTACAATGTTACGATATGACAAAGAAGATCCCTACTGCCCTGAACGACATGACTTATCATACGCAATTCAGCTTACTTATCGAAATGAAACGAATTCAGTGTACAGCAACAATGCCCTATGGGTTCGCTGCCGCGTATGCAGCGATTCTGGATCAACTTTGCTCGCACTCAGCCATGCGCACATCGATCGACGCTGTATCGGCTATCAACTCTATCCTCTTGTATGTCTGCAACGTCGACAATGCAGAAGCCCAGGCTTACTGCATGAAATCAACTGCCAGGCTCATCAGGGAGTTCTCTGATCGTCATCACAAGAACACCGATCTCAGCAATGTCATCAAAAACCTTCCGGAGATTGCAGGTGTCTGTGACGAAAGCCTATTTCAAGTGCTATGGAACAAGACATGCTCGGGTTGGATGATGCATCCATTACTTCGACCGCTGAGCATTCGCCTGGAAACGTTCCTCAGCACTATGAAAGGTAAGCAGTATCTATATCTCAACACTATTGATGTCTAACATGCGTAGATAACTGGCACAAACACCATATACAAATGAAACTAGAGATCGTTGATATGCTATGCAGCCTCAATGAGTCACATCTGTTGGAATGCGCGGAGGACGAAGTCATCAAGCTTGCCACGAAGATGGACTCGTGCTTGAGTTTGTGGATATTTCAAATGTGCACGTCTAACTCAGACAATACTGCCGCCCAAGGGGTGCAGCTCAATGGTATACTCAGAAGCGATCTGGCGTTGATGCGTGATGTGATCACTACGAAGTCTCTCAGCGAAAAGGTAGAAATACGTTTCATTATGGTCAAACAATTGTACCTGACTGTAATTGCGTAGCTCGTTGAAACACACATCACTGATTTAGCAGCTTCAACTCTTCCTCCATCGAGTGTTTTCGTCTATGAGAAAGCGAGAACAGCAGGTAAGCATGTCGCCACCGCAATTTTCAAAACCCGCTGACGAATGTTAGATGTTACGTTTTGGACTGAAGTCATTGAAACGCTAGAACATGAGCGATTGAAGAACGGACAACTGCCCACACATAATCAGACTCATTTCTGGCGCTCTGAACTCGCGCGTATTTACACTTCAAATGAGTTCTGGCATCTGATCAATGATTTGAGATCCCTTCCAACCGAGAAATTGAGCAGCTTTCAGCACTTATTGAGCAGCTTGCAAGATTGGGTGTCTATTCAGGAGAGACCCATCAAGGCTGATGAGTTGATTGAATCAGAATATTGCCTATTATGGAATGCACTTGAGTCCGTTCGTTCGAACGAAATTTCGCAGTGGGCCACACCCCGAAGCTGTGCAGACGTCAAGAACGTTCTAAGCCAGGTCAAGGCTAGCGGAATTGAGTTCGTCTTCCATTTGTATAAGCTAGCGCTCTCAGCGATCTCTTTCGATTCACGGGGCCGAGTTACCTTGGCTGACGTAACAAAAGCTTGGATGATCTTCAGTATGAGTGTACTACGCGAGATGACCAGGAAAGCGGCTCAGGACCCCATCAAAGAAATCGAATTCGATGTTGCGATTTACTCCTCGAGATCACATTTCCTCAAGGATAGTATAGCGACCCAGGTATTATGCGAGCGTCTACACACAGGAGGAGATGATAATGCGCACATTGCAGCTACGAGAGACGTGTTGACTGCCAATGAAAAGACCGAGCAGGAAACTACTCGTAAGCTGATTCCACGACCATCAGCGGCTAAAACTATCGATCTGGAAGCTGTCTTTACGCATATACGCGATCAACTTCCAGGACTCGAGCTCCTGCTTAAGCAAGACGCAAGTGAGATGAACATCGAACAACTAGCTTTGTGTCATTCAAGTCTTCGTGACGTAGAAGCGCGCATATTGAATGATCTGTCTTCCTGCTCGGATCTGGCCGAACCCTTGTTATTGAATATACGGCGACTGAATCACGCCATCTCACTCAGCGCGCTCCAACTGAGGCAGGCAAAACAGGAAATCAAGGGAATGTCGTTAGTATCAGCTCAATCACTATTGCAATTTCCGCCAATTCAGAATGAAGATATGTCAGAACTGGCGAACATCTGTCCAGATGAAGAGCTAACAAGCTTGCCGGAGGAGAAACAAGTAGAAACCTTCCGACTACTCGAAGTCATTCTATGGAGACATGTAGTACTTGAAAATAGGATGCCGGCGAGTCTGCGCAATTTTGCGAAGATAGATATCATCTGGAAGAAAATGTTTATTATCTATGAGCATCGGCGCATCACAGCGCAAAAGCTTGAGTCTTCAAAGCAATCTCTATATAGTACGAAAGCAGAGGACAACTTTGTACTGGAACAGACTGAAGATGCATTCACAAACATCCTTCAGATTTATAATGAGAATCCTTTAGAGAATACCGGGGTATCATCACGAATCGAAGTGATAGCAAAGCCATCTTATACGGATTTCTTAAACATTGCTGATCTGCATGAGGAAATACTGAATGAAACGACTACCGATGAACCATCTATCGCCATTCATTCAGCTCAAGCAAATCTCGGTTTGGTATGCCATTGGCGGCAAGGATTTGAGGATCAGCTCTTCTCATCCCCAAACATGAACCTCGCTAGAATGCTTGTACGCGAGAAAGCAAGTAGCATGGGAAATACTTGTCCAGCAAAGTATAACTTCTATAAAGATGCGTATCCAGCAGAGTCGCTCGCCCTACAGCCGGTAGTCGAGAAGGCAATCATCGCAATAAAGGCATTGCTCAGCGGTGCGCCAGAGGATCAATTTCTTGAGACGATCATGCATGTGATGAACTCGATGCTCGAATTCAACATGAGCACTCCAATACCTCGCTTCTTGAACAGTTTAGACTTCCTTGATCGCAAATTCGAGGAGTGGCAAGAGCAAATGCCTAATGTTGCAGTGCTCGATAAGATTGCTCTTGAACTCAATGTATTTACGATACGTTGGCGGCAACTGGAAATTAAGCATTGGAATGACCTCCTACAGGCGGTTGACCAAGAGTACGAGAACAGGGCGAAGCACTTCTGGCCAGACTTGTATGGCGCGCTGATCGTTCCGTATCTCGATACGCTTACTGGAAACGGAGATGACTTGCTTCTGCAGATTTACAGAACATTACAGGACTTCCTCCTAAAGAGTCCAATCGGCGAATTCGAACCGCGTGTGGCTATCCTCCGTAATTTCCTGCTGCACGTAAAGCAGAAGCAATACCATTGCAAGCTCGAGTCGGAGCATAAGTGGCAGAGACTGCGTAGCATGCTTGAGCAGTTTTTACAATATCATGCGCTCTTTACAACTTCAGTATCCGAGTATATTGAGGCTCAAACTGCTCCAACGAAGAAAGGTTTGACTGACTTTAGCAGAATTGCTACATGGAAGGATACCAATTACTTCGCTCGCAAGCAGAGTATCGACAAAAATGTTCGACAACTCCACAAATTCGTCAAACAATATAAACTCATACTAGATACTCCCGTGTCGAGCCTGACCCACCTTGGCAAAAATCTTAAGAGAGAGGCTGATATGCCGATGCAGGACTATGAGGTTGTGTTGCGTGCACAGTATGATACGTTACGGAATGAATCTCCAGCTGGAAACTTGGATGCCTATGCCTTCGAAGCCTACTTTGTCCACGCACTGGATTTAGAAGAGTTGACGCAAAGTCTTATCAGTAGATCCATGGAGCTGCAAAATGTGAACGACAGTGACAAAGCAAATATCCAAAAGCAAATTAAGAGAACCTCTTTTGCGGCAATGTTGAAGGCTCTTGCGGAGATCGGTATAAGTGTGGTATCCGAAGACAAAGTCGCCATACTGCAAGATCCTCTGAGACTGTTTGCAGATGCTGACATTGATCTCACGAGCGCGATTCGCCAACAGGCAGATACTCAACTAGGCACATCGTATCAGACGGATTGCTACTTCTACCGAATTTTGTTACGCTTCTCGCAAGTGATGAGTGATGCGCGCATGACTGAAAAACTGCAAGGATCAGAAGTTGGAAGTATCAGGAAATACAGCAATGCAGCTCTCTATGCAGCCTTTGTCAGACGAAGGAAACTGGCTCAAATGATAATTTGTGGCAATCTATACCAACAGCTCCTAGGTATCATTGACAAGTATGATTCGCTTTGTATGGCATCATCTGCCGAAATCAGATTTTATGGTGACTGTCGTAAGCAGCTACTGTATTTCAGCTCAGTACTCCACCAGGTAACTATTACTCCGTACCATCTGTAGGACACCGTGCTAATGTTCTCTTAGACAACTCTCGTTGCGAACACTTCGCCAAATCTCGCTCGTCTTGCGAGCAGTTTCGATACTCTAGTAGATTCTTCAGAACGCATATGGGCTCGCTCAGTGGAATACCTGGGGGCGACTTATTGGTCAAAAGCGGATTGTCAAGCTATGCGCGAGATCTGCGACGAAGTATTCCTTCTGAAACCTAACATTACATCTTGCATGGAAAGTGATTCATTGTTTGTGGACCATCTCCAACACATCCTTGCGTCAATCGGACAGGACTGGTGCCATGATAGCAGCGTTTCCTTTGAACCTCCGAAAGCTGATACCACGCTGACAGATAGATTGCATATGTTCGCCCGTATGGCAACTGAGCGCATACAGGACTTTGACAACGTTATGAATACGAAACCAAATCTCTCAACAATACACGAGGCAGAAGAATTCAGTTACCGTCTTTCCAACGCCCTACAAGCAGATGAAATTCAGCAGGAGGTGATTGCTATTCTAGATCTCACGCGGGCCCATCATGTGAGTAGTGAAGACCTCGCTACATTCATACAGACTACAAAAGCTGTGGATCATCGACAAAAGCTCATGATCCAGATTGCAAGCGCGAATCACAAAGCATTGGGCAAGCTGATTTATGTGATGCTGAATATTTTTCTGCACATATCGCAAGCTGGATTAGGCACCCCTCCAGAGTCCAAAGAGGATGAGCAGAGATCTGATGACACTCCGCTTGATGGTACAGGACTCGATGATGGCCAGGGCTCTAAAGATATTTCGGATCAAATCCAAGATGAGGATGAACTTGAAGAATTGCAGAAGAATGAGCAACAAGAACAGCAAGAAGAGCAACAAACACTTGAAAATAGGAAAGAAGGTGCAGTAGAAGCGCCGGAAAACTTTGATGGTCTTTCGGGAGAAGAAGACGATGACCAAGATATTGATGAGGATGATCTCGACGATGAAGCTGGACAAGTTGATCAAGATCAGGCGAATCACGAGGAGAAGCAAGAAGAAGCAGACAAGGAAGAAAATCAGAAAGTGGATCCAAACATACAAAATCAGCTCGAGGAATCGAATGATGACAAGCAAGTTGATCAGGAATTAGAGGAAAAGGAATCTAACGAACAAGCAGAGCCGCAGGCGGACGCTGTAGGGGATGTAGACAATGCTGATGGTGTAAGAAGCGATGATGAAGAAATTGTAGACCAAGAGAATGATAAAGGCAAGGACGACAAGGAGTTGAACGAGACGATCGAGAATTCCGAAGGGTCCGAGGTCGACGATCAAGATGACATAGCGGAGGACATCTCCATCGATGGGGAGGCAGAAGAAGATGAAAATGGATCGACAGTTGAAGGTGAGGGCCAAGAGGCCGATGCAAATGGTGAGGGTGAGGAGGAAGTTGAGGGTGAGTCGGAGAATGAGGGAGAATATAATGGACCGCAATTGAATCAAAAGCAATCTGAGGTTCAACAGCACGGAGTTGAGGGAGGAGAGGATCAGATCGTTAATGAAAGCCTTGAGCTTCAAGGAGTACAAAATCAACAAACCGCTGCGGCTGACTCGAAAGGCAATCTGCCTAGCCGAGCTCATCAGTCAGATGCAGCACAACCTTTTGATATGGCTGCGGAAATACAGAAATGGCAGGATAAATTGGACATTTTAGAAAACATGCAACTTCCGAGATCTTCCATCGAGAACACAAATGCTCTGAGCAAAACTAAAGCCTCGCAGCTTGAGGCGTTCGGGGACATGGAACAAGATCACGAAGAAGTGGATGCTAATGATGCGGAATTCGAGCCTATTCGTGCTCGTGAGGACTCGGTGGACGTGAAAATAGAAGCCCTTACTGCTGATGTGGAAACACTCCTGAAAACGCCGCGGTTGGACGACACAACAATTATCGATATGAACTCTGCATTGGAGAAAATGTTGGAGTCGGATCTCGAGAATACTGACCCAGCTGAAGTATGGGCGATGTACGGTCATCTTACGCAGCATCTCTCTGTGGAACTTTGTGAGGCATTGAGATTGATACTAGAACCGACTCAGGCCACCAAACTCCAAGGTGGATTCAAGACGGGCAAAAGACTGAATCTGCGAAAGATCATATCGTACATCGCTTCGGATTATCGCCAGGATAAGATATGGTTGCGTCGAACACGGCCAAGTGCGAGACAATACCAAATATTGTTATGTGTCGATGACTCAGAATCTATGTCAGAGTCGAAGTCAATGCACCTCGCATACACATCTTTATCAATGCTTAGCAAAGCGTTGATTTCGCTAGAAGCGGGAGATATCTCGGTGGTCAAGTTTGGAACAACCGTAGAGACGCTGCATGATTTTGGTCAATCCTTTGATCAGACTGCTGGAGGCCATGTGTTAAAGAGAATGCGATTTAATCAAAAAGATACCGATTTGGCTCAGCTGCTGGAGAAGAATTGCGAGTCGCTGCGAAATGCTCGTCGCATTTCGAAAGGCGCAGAAGATCTCTGGCAACTTCAGCTTATAATTTCCGATGGTATCTGTCAAGACCATGCTCGATTGAAGACCCTTGTTGCGGATGCACTGGAGGATCGCATTATGACGATATTCATTGTCCTCGACAATCATAAAGGTGGCGAGCAGTCTTCTATTCTGGATCTCACAAGTGTTGAAGTTCTGGATGACCAAGTTCAGACACGCAAGTATATGGATACCTTTCCCTTCGAGTATTATGTGGTTCTGGAGGACATTACCACGCTTCCTACTATTCTATGCACTGTAATCAAACAATGGTTTGATCGAGTTGCTAATATTTAAACAAGTTATTTGGTATGACTAGATAGTTCGCGACCACTTTTTGTTTTGACATGGAATGTTCGCCATATAGCTGAATCCTCATCGAAATAATCATGCAGCCATTTTACACCATCTTTTGAACTACTATTATCCGCTTTCAAGCGATCTGCGTCAATGACAACAATGTTATTTTGGCTTCCACAAAGAATGAAGTGGCTTTTCGCATGCCTTTCTCTGTCATAGATATTCTCCTTGAGCTTGCTCCAGCCTGTGGGGAATTTTGGCTTACCTCCTATGTAGTACTGAGGAAACCGAATCGGAAAACTTTGATTCACAAACATTCTCAGTGGGACGCCCTAGATTATGCTTGACAGTTACCACTAAGCAAGTTACCAGTTACTGGTAATTATAATAAATTAAAGCGTGATAGCTTTCGAGCGGGAGGATGTAATTTCTTTATCAGCAAGCATGTTAGTGAAAGCTCCTGAAAACTGTGTACCTCGATCTGTTTGTACGTGAGAAACAGCTCCCGACTTGCTAAGCCAAACAGAATCTTCAATCACGGATTTTAAGCGTGCAATGACGCTTGGCTGACTTTTGTCTTCGAGAAACGCAATATGTACCAATCTCGAAAACACATCAATTACAACTATCAAATACAAATGAACTCTGCCTGTAGGGAACGGTGCATACTTTAAATCTATTTGGAAATACCCAATGTTGGTCTTCTCTTTCACCACTGATTTGGTGGATGACCTTCGACGAATCGGTTTGAGTGTCCTTTGCCAAATTTCTTGCCTCATGAGCCATTCTCCGACTTGCAATCGATTAAGATTGAGATACGGATGATGAGTGCGGCAATACTTGTACATTCGATCCCGACCTACTTTCATATTTTCGTCATAGAACAGCTTTTGCAGCAATTGTCGCTGCTCGTCAGTTTCCAATTCGATCAAATGTGGCATATCACCAAATATTTATCCTTTACGTTAGTCATATGAAAATTGATATCTCGATTATTCGCTGAATTGACATTATTTGAAATATCACGAGAATGATCGATACAAATGAGCAAGCTGCGCTTTGCAAAAATCTCAATGAATCTCAATGATTAAGAAGATCGAAAACCATGAATGACAGGAACCATTACAAACGCTTTGCATCAACACTATGCGAAGAGCTTCCAGCGCAAGTTAGAAATCTCAAATTGCCTTCATCGTGGACTGTCTGCCCCCAAGCCAATCAAAGTGTCCTGCTAGATAGAAAGCGCTTCCAAGGTGTGGCATTAGTGGTCAAATCAGTCAATGACGCTGACAATATCAAAACGTTCCGGGAGAAAAGATTGAAAAAACTTGATCGGTTGCTTCAGTCTGATGTTTTGCTGCATATTTTCAATCCTTCAGAGATGCTGAGCGGACTTTGTGATCATGAGAAATATAAAAGCATCCACACCGTATTTTCTCGATTGAGTGACGTGCATCTCTTAGTGTAAAAAATCTGCGCAGAGTTTCTGAGCGAAAGACTGATGATGGCTCGAAACAATTGAAAGGTATGTTGGATAAAGTGTTAAATATACACAGAAACAAATTTTCGAATGAAATCACTCAATTGATTGATTTGGACGAAAAAGCCGCCCAAACCTTTCAAACCCTATTGACAAAAATTGTGCTAGGTTTTTGGCCACTTTCTTGTCAATTACAAACTAAAAGCCGTGGATCTTTCAACAGATTTCTTTATCAGTGGCGGGATTTTGGGGAGAGTGATCGAGGATGAGAGAGAAACGCTCGTTCTGCCCGAGGTGTACAAAACCCTTTTTGAGTGTTTGCTGCGATATCGGGAGAAGAATGATTCAACAAACTTGCTATATCAAACTCTAAAGAAGAAAAACAAACAAGAAATGAAACTTGCCGCAGCTTCATACCAATGCATTGAACTCGCAATAACGAGAAGGTCAATCAATGCATATCCAGTATCATAGCAAAAGCGCTTAGTTCAATACGGCGAATCACCCAGTTCCGCAGTCCAATCGGGCACAAACAACCTCAATCGACGAAGTCCTAATAACTAAATGCAGTGCCTTGGAAAAACACCTTCTCTTCTGCCAGGCGAATCAGTTCAGCAGTGGAAATAACAGGCGATACATGTGCCAAGAAAAGTTTACCCAAGCTTACATAACTACCTGTGCAGAACAATCTGGTATCCAGCGGTTCAAGATGAATGAAATGCTTGCTGAAGCGAAATTGAGTGAACTAGACCCACAGTTATCACGGCGTTCACAGTATACCCAAGATTTATAGTGGCGAAGATACGAGATCAACGGTAATAAATAAGTGAAATCATTTAAATTATTGCAATACAGTTTATTATTGAAGAACAATTATTGACAATTATTGCAATATATACAACATCTCCAATAATTGGAGATGTTGAATATATTATATGTTGAAATTAGATTAGACACTCATTTTTGAGAGCTGTCTAATTTTCCTGTTTTGTCTGATCTGAGACTGGCGAGTCTCGAACTGAGACTGAGCAGTTGGCTGTATTATTCACACCAATTATTTTTTCCCTAGGCCTGATCATGGTAGTACAAGCCTCACTTCGCTCTTTCGATAATATTCCGAGTTCCCAATGAATAACATCTTACACATAACGACAATACTCATAGCGATCGTTCTACTCGGCGTGGATGGGCTATCTTCTCTAGAGACAACTGCCCTCTTGGCCCTCTACAACTCGACGGCGGGACCAACCGCGTGGACAGTAAAGTGGCATACATCTACAGATCCATGTGCTACTCCCGTATGGTAAAAACTCTAAGAAGGGTCTTCGCGAAAAGTATCTAAATGGACTGATAGGTCAGGAGTGACATGTAGTACCGACAAAAACCACGTGACATCGTTGTACCTCGTTAGTAACGGTCTGAGCGGAGTGCTACCTGCCTCCCTGTTTACCTATATGACCAAGCTTACTTCG
>Ga0160429_1001089_pt1 | contig 16141 bp, 14 predicted proteins | sample SolpanmetagenomR_FD_108199 | JGI IMG/M metagenome (GOLD analysis project Ga0160429, IMG submission 108199) | Solar panel surface microbial communities from Lawrence Berkeley National Laboratory, California, USA - R | ecosystem: Engineered > Built environment > Solar panel > Unclassified ...
GCATGTGCCAGGTAGGTTTAGTGCTGTTCTGGTAGCCATTGGCGTTGCCTGTTGAGCTTGGAGCACCGTTGATTGCGGTACCAGTGGGTACGGCTTGGCTGTGGTTTGATAGTAAGATGGTGATTGAGATGTTAGAGGGATGATCCGGGATCTTTGACGCATTAAGCGATGGCGCCGAGGTTGCGCGTGCAATGAGGCTGTTGTTTTCGAGGGCCACGGCAGTCACTGTACCGTCATTATCGCCGTATAAGTCTGTGGCCCAGCCCGCGAGGTTGGACGTGAAGTCATCGTCTTGTGGGATGATAGGACCATCGTAGTAGCGGACGTAGACGAAGTCCACAAGGCGGAGAGCGTCGAGACCGATTGTTGCGTCAGGACGATGTGAGGTTGGGGCGGCGGAGATGTAGTAATCCTTGTTTGGGTCGCTGGTAAAAGAAGCCCGCAGCGCGGAGACGAAATCTACGTCGTACGGAGGCGCGATGTTGAAAATTTGCTCCGGATGTGCGGTGCTGTTGGGCGTGATAGGATAGATATCAAAGCCGTCAACTATTGTGTCACCGAAGGGACGAAGTTCTGGGTTCTCATCGACCCCTGCACCGAATAGACTCCATAACGTCGAAGCGAATTGACGCGCAGAGTCCGCTGTGTAAAAGGTGCTATTTGGTGTAGTGACGATAACTTTACCAGTGCTCGAATCTACGCTTGTGGTACTGGCTCGCAAAGAGATCATTACTTTCTTGCCCATGTCTTGGCAGATCTCTACCTGTCTGCCCAGCTGGCTACAGTTGAATAATCCAGGGGCATAGATGGCTTGCACTTTGGTGTGGATGTTGCAGCCAGGGCCAAAATCCGTGGACGGGTAAGCGCGCGGACCGAAGAAGGCTGTCAGAAAGGCGAGGTTGACGATGGTGATGGCCGGGTCGCCGCATACAGAGTGTAGTCCATTGAGCGTGGCATTTTCGGTGGGAGATGAACCGAAGTAGACAGCTATGTTGCTTGGCGAAGAAGCATTGAAAGCTGCTGCGGGTGTTCCATTAGTTGCAGTGGCAGAGGGTGGGTCCTCCGATGCTTCATGGTTGTCAGTTAACATGAGCTCTGGGGGATCTGTATGCTCTGCGATATCTGGACTTGTAGGCGTAACGGTGACATAGTGCGTAGTCGTTGAGACAGTGGTATGTGTGACAAGTTTCGGCGCGGTCGAAGTGAGAGGTTCGTCCGAGTCCGAAAATACCGTAGAGCTAGCTATGTAGAGGGCACCCGAGAGACTGGGCAGTAGGCTCGCTAGCGACGGCAGCTCAGTCTGCAGCACGACGGGAGCTATAACACTCAATGTGGGCATGCTGTCTGGACTTGCGTCTAACAGCTGTGCCAGTGCCGCTTCGATTGACTGAATCCTGTCAATGACACCCAGCAAAACATCTATGAGATCTTGCGGGATATCCAACAGAGTCTGTTCAAGTGAGCTCAAGTCCTTGGTCGGCTCGCCGCTCCAGCTTTTTGGCGTCGGTGCGCTCTCTGTGAGAGTTGCGAGAAGAGCCTGCCGTGCATGCAAATGGCCATGGTGGCGATGAAGGTGTCGCCCGTATACAGGAACAAGAACTGAAGACAAACAGAACATGGAGATAGGCAGCATATGCTTAACGAAGCTCATCGTGGCAAGGCACAATTTCCCAGTGTCACTACCTAGAACGATCGGGGCGACGTCGATGCCTCCGTCTCTTGCGAACGAGTGTCTTAGGTTCAGCAGTGTCTTGAGGCAGGGTGGTAACGCGAACAATTGGCATTGGAATATAAGGGGGCATAGCCATTAAGGAAAGCATGAAGAAATGGAGAAAGGCCAAGCTCTACACAAGCTTGTCAACCCAGTTAACGAATTATCGTGCTTAGAAGAGCAGCCTTGCGTGAGCGCGAGAGCGCGTCGTCTATGCAAACCCCTTGATTGAACCGGACTCCAAGTGGTACCTACCCGCGATGAAGCCACACCTTTTTGATATGCTATGGTAAGATTGTGAACGGCAAGTTCTAAGAACGTGATCCGGGTCATATTCGAGGCTTCTATTTCCTTTTGAGTAGATCGCGATAAAGTTAATGTGCATTCCGCGGTCATTGAACGGTACGATCATCTTGGTACACGGCTGCGTATACTGCATGAAGGGAGCCGATGGAGTTCAATGTACGTCCGGTGATGATGGATGATCTGTGCGATCGTGGGGCGGTGCCAACAAGTCGCGGCCCTTGCCTTGCCGCCAAAAGAGCGGTCATGGCTGCACACGCATTCCGACATGCACGTCGTCTTCAATGACCTAGACTTTAGGGAGTTGCAGGATACGGTATGTCTGGCTACAGACGAGAGAAGGTGACAGACGTCACGTGACGGATAGCGTCTGAGAGGCTACGATCGCGTTAGTCCACTGAAGGGAGTCTTTAAGCGGACTTGTTGTTCGCAGTATTGAAGAGAAGAAGGTCCTTCAACGCGGCCGCTTACTCTTCCTACGGTGATGTAGTTCAATGGAGTCACGTGATTGGCGACTTACATCTCTTCGATATACTTGCGCTCTTCGCGTGGATTAAGGAATGTGCAATGACCGGATTGGAACATCGTGCACATGATCGTAGCCTGTAGGGACTACATCTCCGTTCCGGCAGAGGATCGTACGATGATGACCTATTAGACACTTATTTCCTGTTATCCGGAACTTGACACTTCGCGTTCCAGATCCTCATCAAGCAACTAGACCGGCACTCAATAGCAAGGAACTTGCGCGTTCTTACGCGGTAACTTTGGGGCAAGATGGGTGGGTGGAAAGAAAGGTCTAGCCGTCGACGACTCGACAGACCATCGACGGAACTGAGAAGAGGCTGTGAGCTGATGACGGCAGATGCCGATTCGATTTGATTGATGAGCTGGGTGGGACGGTAAGGAGAAACGAACGGAGCCGAGGGGACGATCACAAAGCAATGGCGCGGGATCCATCACGCAGCCTGTGCAGCCATGACAAGTGTCTGAACAGGGGATGTAACAGAGTCGGAGTCGCTGCAATCATTCGAACAATGCGGAAATTGCAGCAACGCAGAGGGTGTAGTAGAGTCCATTACATTGTATGGAGGCAGGGATACGAGACGCACCTGCAGTTGGATTTCGTGAGGGTCACGTGCTCTCAGCTGTCCGGCGCATTGACCACATGAATGGAACGACTCTGCTGCTTCGTCGACGCTGTAACGCAGCGCCCCAAGGAAGAAACCTTACTTAGGTACTCAAATTCACAATGCCTCCTCCACGCCAACGCCAACGCCAACGCCCTCACCTTCACCGCCACCCAACTTCTCCTTCACCTCATCATCAACACCACCAGCATTTCCCACCCTAGTGCAAGCCAGAACAACTTGCACACCCACGCACAATCAGAACCACACCACCAGCCTCTTACAGACCAGCTGGCCGAAACCGAGCAGTCTAGCGCTTTGACTCTGACGAGATTGCCCGAGGGAAAGGGAGGCAACTCACGACAAAGGCACCGCGACCCACCCTCTTCCACAACAAACCTCTCCCACCACGTCAGCGTATACCATTTGTCGATCATGTCGTCTACCGCCAACACAGCGTCGCCCTCGATGGAGCGCAAGCCCAGCACCAAGGGCGCAAAGTCAAAGATCATCACGATTCATCTGTCTCCGAACAAACTGAGAAGCTTCCCTCACGAGATCATCGCTCCCGTCAATCCACGCAAAGCATCTTCATCATCAACTTCAACGCCGTCGTCAAGTACCATCGTCGCGCCAGCCCTCTCAAACAACCCTTCAGAATCCAACGCTGCCACGCCGACACCGTCCGCTGCCGCGACATTACCCACAACAGTCAACGGCTCGCTTGCACCCCCATTACATCCCGCGAAAAAGAAGGCCCAGCCAGGTCCGAAGCCGGGCATGAAGCGCAGTCATTCGCAGCTTGGTCTCGATGGCGCGCCTAAGCCACGAGGCAAGCCAGGACCGAAAAAGAAGGTGAAACTGTAGGTCATCCCGTGCTCTTGATTCCACCAACGCTGCCATTCGTAAAGGCATATTGCCTTCATCTGCCCAGCTTTCGTATCAACATCACATCTACACGAACCAACTCTTTCCATATTCACGGCTGACATATACATACAGTGACCCATCACATCCCGACTACAAAGGTCCCTTTGCCGGCCCGGCTCCTCTCCCTAAGCTGGGTCCAAAAGCCAACCAAGGAGCCATCAACGCCGGACTTCGCGCTCTCGATCGTACCGGCAAGCCTTGCCGCAAATGGCAGAAGAGCGGCTTTAGCGTAAAGAGTTTCACCGGCATCTCCTGGGGAGCGCCGTCATGGATCACTTCAAGAAAGCCTGAATTTGCAGGCGACGTTAAGAGCGATAGCAGTGCAAGCAGCGATGCAAAGGCGAATGGCGATAGCAGCGCTATTGCCAGCGACGAGGGAAAGAGTAATGGTATCACTGAAGCCAACACACCGAACCCTCATCATACAGATGTTGCGAGCTCGCCAGCGCCTGCAATACCTGCCGCAGGTTGATTCGTTGTCATACAAGGTCAGTCACATCCTTTGAGAGCTCTCTGCATGTCACCAACCATTGCGTATGTAATAATGATTCTCTTGAATACAATCCTGTCGTACCTAGGCGGAATCATGTAGCTTCTGGACTTCTTGTCAGGTCCTGATCAGCCTTTCTGCGCCATTGCTAATTCAATTACAGAAACGGGTCTCATCTGGTCCAACAGGGCGTGCAACACCTGCTGTCCCACGACAACATCATCAAACCTGCTGGTCAGGTCGTCCGCATGATATGGATCACAACAAGCGGTCTCTTGCAAGTTGCTACACGTTGCTTCACTGATCACTAGCAAGGAGTTCTGGAAAACGTGATGTACGACATTCGGCGTTCACACTTTGGGGGCTCAGGCGCTCATTGTCAGGTTAACATTGGGACCCGCGAAGAAGGTCGCGCGATATCAGCGGATCCTTTGCTCTATGTCCACGAAAGATTCCTGTATCAATACCAATACACAGAAACGGACAAAGAAAAATTCGTCCGAATAATATATGATCAGTGTTGACAGTGCCCATTCACATGTGCCAAACTCAATATCGTGAACTGCATGTCTGATAACGACGTCCTGCTAACTTCCGAGCCCCGCGTGCCATGAGGTACCTTGACTTACCTCACCACCCGCGATTAGCCATTCCAACAAACACAATCGCCCAGCCTCCACTGTCTCTTCTGGCTCAGAGACGTGAACGGGCATCGACTTATGTCTTCGAGGATGAGCAACAGTGCGCTTGCTGGCCGTGCGATATCCGCGTGACCAGCTATTATCGATATCTTTACCTACACTCTCTATTACCTCAACCCTGCATCAGCACTTACGGAGGCGCTTCGCTGTCCAGTCTCGCTGTGATATAGCGATACACAAGCCGTCTGGAGCACGTCAAAGCTTTGACGCTGTCTAAATACCCTCGCTCTCCGGTTTGTTGTCGGCATTGGGAGCGAGGAACGGGATCACGTCCAGTATCATGTCTCATCCCCATGGCGGCTCTGGAGCATCTCAACACGGCTTTCCTTCTTACCGCAGGCCGTCGACGTACGCAGCGGTCTTGTCTGGCAGTAACTCCTCTCAAGGCCAGCAACAGCAGCAAAACCCACCAACAAGATCTATTTCACATCTTCTCAACGCCGTGAGTCAACCACCGACGCACCAGCCTACATACCCTTCAAGGCGAGACATGGAAGGAAATCAGCATATGGGTCTTCCGGCCCCGTGGTTAAGAGGAGGCAGCAGCGGAGACCGCACGCTCTCGAGCAACTGGTACGGTCCTGCCAGTAATTTGGCGTTTTCGCCCTCAATACTGGACCCGATGGTCCCTACATTCTTTGTACCGTCATACTTGAGGGGCTCGCGGCACGCAGAGCGGTTACAGGAGACACACAGGGCACGAGTATCCTCCCAGCGAGAAGCTAGAGAAAGAGAGCGGTCACATCCTGCCTCGGCCGGCGGAAGCCTGTCGACGAGCTCCAGTAGCATAAATTTGCACAAGATGGTACCGAGCCACAGAGGGATGACACACGACATCATTGAGAGAGCACCAGTCTCATACTTGAGCAGTCACGACGACACACCAGCGCCACTGCCGAGTAGATGGAGCGAGATGGACAAGTGGCAAGGATTGGATGTTCAAGGAGACGGACTGGCGAATGGGTGTGAGGTGCGTTTCGCTGGACTTCCGAAGGGATCGGCTGCCGATGATTCTGCGTCTATTCGAGCAGATCATCCCATACCTCGAGAATGCGGGATATACTACTTCGAGGTTACGGTGGTGTCGAAGGGTAAGGAAGGTCTTATTGGCATTGGCTTGTCGGCGCAGAAGGTTGCACTCAACAGACTGCCCGGATGGGAGCCAGACAGCTATGGCTACCATGGCGATGATGGGTACGCCTTCAGGGACAACAGCACTGGGAAGCAGTACGGGCCGAAATTTGCCAGTGGAGATGTCGTTGGATGTGCAATCAATTTCCGAACTGGTGTCAGCTGGTTTACGAAGAACGGAAATGCTCTCAGTAAGTAACTGTTCTGAGAATCTCAGACTACGCACATGCTAACCAATGTACAGGCATAGCATTTACGGGCGTCAAGACCGATAAGCCTCTATACCCTTCGGTTGGCGTGAAGAAGACGCACGAGCATCTTAGAGTCAACTTTGGCCAAACCCCCTTCGTGTATGACATCGACAAGGTCATGCGAGAAGAGAGAGAAGCGATTAGAGCTGACATACAACGTACTTCTTCCAGCACACTACACACAGGTCTAGACGAGAACTCTCTGATACACCAGCTCATTGCGCAATATCTGGGTCACGACGGATACGTTGAGACGGCCAGAGCCTTCGCTTCGGAGGTGAGAGAAGAGTCGAGGACGCTGGCTGGAAATGAAAAAGCTGAAGAGCTGGATCTTGAAGAAGACATGGACGCGGAGAATCGGCAACGTCAGTTCTTCCTCGTGCCGTATGTTCGTGAACGAAGCTAATCCTCATATTTTAGGAATACGAGCAGCTATTCTCGACGGCGACATCGACAAAGCCCTCAAGCACACCAATGCCTACTACCCCTCCGTCCTCAAAGACAACGAGAACATCTACTTCAAGCTCCGCTGCCGCAAATACATCGAGATGATACGGCGAGGCGAGGAGCTCCGGCACCCGTCTTCTCCTTCGCTCAGCGTTAAGAGCGGAAAGAAGGCGCACAGCACGCATTCGAACAGTAACGCCCAAAATTCTCAAGACTACGGCGATGTCTTCGACGGCCAAATGGAGCTCGATGAGCCCGCCAACTCTTCCAATGGCCACAAACAGGCGCCTAGCACCCTCAACACCGACAGTGAGAACATCACCTGGGATCCTTCACCAGACAGGATGGATATCTCGACACCCGCGCTGCCGGAAACGACGTCTGCTGCGTACAATTCGCTCCTTGTGGAGACCATACAGTATGGTCAGGAACTGAAGAGCGAGTTCAGTGGCGACCCAAGGCGGGAGGTTAAGAAGGCGCTTGAGGATACGCTGGCGCTGATTGCGTATCCGGAGCCCAGGGAGTCGCCGTTAGCGGGATTGATGAGTAGGGAGGGACGAAAGGGGTTGAGTGAGGAGGTCGGTGGGGCTATATTGGGTAAGTGCTTTCCCCTTTTCCAGTCCTTTCTCTTTTTTTCACGAGCAATATCCAAATTGTAGAGCGGAGGCGCGGGATAGACAGAGATGCTAACTTGATTGTTCTGCAGTGAGTCTAGGCAAATCGTCCTCCGCAGCCCTCGAGCGGCTGTGTCAGCAGACCGAAATTCTGGTCTCGGAGCTCGCAGGAGACGGGGGAGCCGGAGCCTTTGTCAACGTCAAGAGAGATTTCCTGCAGTGAGGCAGACCTTGCGTCTCTTAATGACTCCAATATCTTGACAAGGTGGAAGAAAAGACGGAGTGCATTTGGCGTTCTTGCAAATCAGGACCGCCAGCACCTGCTTTCTCTTGCATGTGGGCGTACTACGTGGGCTGCATAGGGGGCTTGCGTCTTCACTTTGTGGTCATTGTGCGCTTGCATCTTCGCTGACGGCGCGTTTGGCGTGATGATACGTTAAGGGGTATTGAAACTGGGCTCTGGTGTAAGTAGGTGCCGGAGTATGTAGGGCCACTTGAGGTCAATCAGATGAGCTCTACTCAAGGTGTCGTTCGGTCGTCTAACGGAGAGCGAAGGTCTTTGAGCTACGGTAGGCTCCGTAAAACGTGACATGCATGCGCACGATGTGTTGGGCTGACAGATGAAAGTCTTGAATAGTCGATTTTATGCGCACTTATGGTCAATCAAGTAACGTATAAGTAAGTGTTGAAAGCGTGTTTTGCTCTTCTTAGGTGAGTTAATGGCCATCTCTACTCTGTTTACTTTGCTGATGGTCGAAGAGTCTCCCATTTACTAGGTACCCTGCTTCTGTCTCCACCAGCGGTACGCAGCGATCGAGCCGTAGCGCTCTAATTAGCCGCTTGATCTTACTCGGTTCCTCTTTTTCCTTGAGCCTCATTGACCGTACACATGTGTGTCTCCCAAGCTTCCTGGTCTATTACTCTCTCATCTTCGCTTTTGCGCCGCTCTTTTGGCATCCAATTGCTTCCACACAACATCTGTTTCTCCTTTATCGAACGGCCGTGAGTGATACGGTGCAAGTTTAACATGTCTGCGCAGTAAGTCGACGGCGAGGCAATTAGCAGTCGTTCTCTTGCGGCCACGCTGTCTCCATCTTCGCGATTACCAGCTCTTTCTTGTTGTCCCTCTGATCCTTTTCAACTGAGGATCTCTGAGGCCAGTGGAGTTTATAGTGATGGAGGGTGTGAATAATGAGACCACTAACACGAGGTATCTCAGAACCTCAGAACGGCCGACACGCAAAGGCCTTCAAGAGCACGGAGAACCGGTTCCAACGCATTTTATTCCCAGCCCGGACCTAACAGGAACCAGCTATCAATACACAAACAATACACAAAGCTCCTCAAAGCACCCCAGCCCAACGCCCATACTCATACCGGCGTCCATCCGTCGATCAACCTCTATTACTCAGACACAATTCAATCTCACAACAAAGCCATAACACCCACCCCCAACAACCCCTCCACCACACCCCAGCCCATGCCCCTAACCCGCGCCACCGCAGCACCAGTACTCAAAGCAAGAGAAGCACTCGCCGTCTCCGACTCCGTCATCGTCATCGTCGCACTCTCACTCCCCGTCGGCTCCATAAACCCACTGCTGCTACTCATTATCCCCTCCATCTCCGTCACCGTCGTACTCGCCATACTCTCCAAAGCACCACTGACCGTCTGGGTCGAAATTACAGCCATACTCCCGCTCTCAACGAGGTACGTAGACCCCGACTCCCCGCCCTCGACACCGGCAGTAACGGTGGCAGTCGGCGCGGGAGCGGTGTCGCCGCCGGTGGGTTCCGTGACGGTGGCGGTGGTGGTGGTGACGTCGGCGGCCCAGTCGGTGCCGCTGGCTGGGACGTCGGGAGAGGCGAGGCCGTTGGCGGCGGCTTGGGCGTGGACGCCGCCGATGGCGGGGGAGGGGAACATGGCGCAGATTTGGTTTTGGAGGGCCGCGAGATCTGTAAAGGAGGTTAGTAAAGGGGCGTAGTTGGGAGTTGGGAGGTGTAGGCTGAGTCCGGGGTATATGTGATTGGAAATGAGGGAAAGGGATGGAGATTTCGAGGTTGTAAGCGCGGGTGATGGGAGAAGAATGGTTGGACGTGAAGAGCAGGTAATATGATGGGTACAGTGGAGTGTGCAGATGGGGTTGACGTACGGTTGCTGTCGTCCAGCGCGCATCCGGTGGTGGGTAGACAGGAGTTCAGCGCTCCCCAGGTCCCGTCCATGTGCGCGCACTGGCACGCGTAGTCCCTTGACGTGCAGCCGTTGGCGGTGATGGCTTGGTTCAAGCATCCCATCTATTTTGACGAGAGCAGAGGTCAGCGTTCATTGTGGTTTCCGTATGGTCGTGTTGTTGCGCGGTCGTCAGGCCATCTGCACGGCCGAGGCGAAGGGATGGGGAACGGGAAGGAAAGCTTACAGCGCATTCAGGGTAGAGTGCTGCTATTGTGTCTGCTTGCTCGGTCATATCTTGTGCGGTGCTGGCGTATGCCGCCGCCGCTAAGGCGCTGAGAATAATGCTACGCATCATGGATGGTCTACTGATGGAAATGAATAAACGAAAGTGAGTGACCGAAATAGAGGGACCGTGTCAAGGAAACCTTCGGATTGTCGAACGAGATCTTTTGATCAAGAGAAAGGGTCGTCCTGCATTTCAACAATTTAAAGCCAAGGAAAGAAGTGTGTTGACATCTGGGAAGTTGAGATGCATTCCAGAGATCATCCGCATTCTTCGTGCTTCTGTGATGTAAGAGACGCGGAATTACTTGTGCAGTGCCTTTCCTCAAGTTGGCCTACGGAACTTCTACACATTTATTCGTTGTTGGATATACAATAATCGTTCTCGAGACCAGAGGCACGACGCTAATTCAGGGGCTCGAAATTCTTTATGCCGGTCCTTGGGTCTCCGAGTGCAGAGCAGCCGTTAGCTCGACTCCTCACTGATACTTTCTTGTCAGGTCGTCGTGATATAGTGCTCAAAACAAGGTCAAAAGCATAGCTTATTGTGGTAATAGTGATTATTGCGTGACCGGTGATTGATGGCCGTTGGATTTCACATCGACGCAAGGTTCTGTTACTCCGTATGACATTATGAAACTCAGGATGGTGCCATCAACGCACTGCAGGATCGACAGCGTGCTCAATCTTATCTTGACTTCATCCTCGCTCTGCTGAGTTCTATCATTCATGTTCACGCTTTGCCGTCGTAGCGTGCCTAGTCTTCGAGATCCGCTTCTTGGATGTGCTTAGCGAATTGCCCGTCCATTGAAGGCTTTTGGGCCTCCCGAATTGGTCCCGGTACCCTTGATATCACAGATACCGATATGTGAATAGGCCGGCAATATACAAGAGCTTCTATGCACTTGGTGTAGTTGATATAGACTCCGCTCAGTAGACTGAATCGATTGGAACACCGGGTTCGGCATGTCCTGGACAAGGAGGTCAGTGGCATGGGCATAGTCCTCTGAAAGAAATGCAATTGTGAGAGCGGTTGGAGTATGCGACGGAAGCGCATATGTCGGCGACACTGACTGACTTTGGGCGGTTGTTCGAATCGAAGCTCGGACATGACACTCCAGGTTCGCTTAACTTAAGGGATGCCCCTTATCGTTTAGCCAGTGTCCTCATGGGGTAGCTCGGATACATAAGCTGCATTTCCGTACGTTGACACGAGTCAGCAGGATGCAGGTGTCAAACCTCATCACCCGCACATGCCTCGCCTTAACTTGGACCACGGACTCTATCGTCACCAGCCTAACCATGGCCTTCGCGAGGGTCAATTGTGGGCTGGTCGAAGCAGTTGCTCACATAATTGTGCGTGAGCGAAGTGCTCAGCTGGCCGATACATGCTACGTACACTATACCTAGGTAGGTACCTTAATATGAGAGAAGCCTTGCGGGTAGAAGTGCCGGATGCTTACTAGCGCAACCACCGGCAAAAATCGAGTCCTGTATCAAGATGGCGAACTGATCGCTGTCAATGAAGTAGTGCGAACGGCTGGGGCCCAAGGAAAGAGTCATCACTCCATCGTCTAGGCACATCCACTATGGCCGAGCCAAGCTATCTCGCCTTCTGCCATGGAGTTGATGATAACAGTCCCTTTCTCCTTCGCATGTCACAGTGTTATAGACCCTCCTTTGTCGCCTCTTGTTCTTTCCGCGAGATATAGACGTCATCTCTAGGGTGCATTTTTGCGACGGCGATTGCATCTTCCAGGACCATTTCCCATGTCAAGATGGAGTCCACTCTCGTGGCTTCGGCGAGATAGTGAAAAGCCACCATGGGGTTTGGAGTTCAGGTCTTCGAATGGATTCGTCATGACCACCATCGCCATGGCCGTCTTTACTGTAGGTGCAGCTTTCCATCTCTCGTTGACTGGTTACTTTACCATGCATACACTGACAATACACCTCCTAGGATATATTTCTATATGCTGTAATCGTCCCTGTCGTACCGTTTGCACTAACTACGCGAGCGCACGTAGCCCAGGATCAAGGTGTGTTCAATCCCGTATTGCTTTCAGATTCTCGGCATCTCGAGTTGTAGTTGCATGATTCCTTTCTAACACTCTAAAGTGCAATACTGGATATCAGTTCTTATTGCTGTGTACGGTGCAGCCCTTCTGTTCTTTTCTCGTAAGTCTGCCAGGTGCGATGTCTAGTCACATGACTCCTCGCTTTCTTCCAGATTGGAAGTCTCTAAACTCACACTCATGTATTCTTCCAGCACCATGGGGCTACTTTTCCGATCATTACTCCAACAGACGAATGCCTCTGCTCCTCGGCCTACTCGCGCTGGCCGCAGCAACCGTAGTACTCAATGTCGGATCCAGCATCGCGGTGCTGCTGCTGGGTCGCGTTCTCCAAGGCCTCTCGGCGGCAGTCGTTTGGATTGTCGGTCTCGCTCTACTTGTCGATACCGTGGGGCCGGAATCGATAGGCTATGCCATGGGTTATGTTGGGCTTGCAATGAGCATGGGCGTTTTGCTAGCTCCGCTGCTCGGTGGTATCGTCTTCGAAAAGGGCGGCTATAATGAAGTTTTCGCCATGTGTTACGCACTTATCGGCGTCGACATAGTTCTTCGACTCGTCATGATCGAAAAGAAGGTGGCTGCAAAATGGTTGCCGCACAAGGCAGCGATAGCGGCAGCGGATAACGCGCCTGACCCACCACAAACCTCCGAAGGTGATGAAGTGGAGGATGCGGACAAAGCATTTGAGAAAGATACATCTCTTCCAGATACTCTTCGACCCGAGACGGGCATCTCGCAGTCTCCCCCAACAGAAGTAACTCCGCCAACCGCCACCGAGGTGACCAAGAAAAAGCGTCGCCTCCCTCCCATCATGACTCTCCTCGCCTCACGGCGCCTCCTCTCAGGCCTCGTTGGTATCATGGTCCAAGCGACCCTCCTCACCTCCTTCGACGCCGTCATCCCCCTCTACGTCAACCAAATCTTCGGCTGGAACTCAATCGGCGCAGGCCTCATCTTCCTTGCCATCGTCGTCCCCTCCTTCCTCGGCCCTTGGATCGGCTCTCTCGCTGACAAATTCGGACCGCGCTGGCTCGCCACGTCGGGCTTCATCCTCGCGATGCCCTTTCTCGTCCTCCTGCGGTTGGTCGACCACAACAGTCTCCGGCAGAAGGTGTTGCTGTGCGCGCTCATGGCTATGGTGGGGCTGGCGCTGAATCTTACCCTACCGCCGTTGATGGCGGAGATTAGCTATATCGTGGCGAAGAAAGAAGAGGCGAGTAAGAGGGAAAATGATGGGAAGAGCGTGTTTGGACCAAAGGGCGCGTACGCGCAGGCTTATGCGCTGTTTAATATGGCGTTTGCCGCTGGGTGTATGATTGGACCGATTTGGGCGGGTATGGTCAATGAGAGTGCTGGGTGGGGGACGATGGCGTGGAGTTTGGGCTTGCTGAGTGTGGTTACGGCCGTGCCGACTGTGGTTTGGTGCGGTGGGAGTATCTTCAAGAAGAGGCGGAAAGCGAGAGATGTGTTGGAATTGGAGCGGAGAGGAGATGGGTTGGAAGAGGCCACTTCGGTATGAAGTATGATTCTAATGTATAGCAATGGTTTTTGGATAGAATCACCGCTCACACAAGGAGAATTGATATCTACACTTGACCGAAATGTCTACGATTGCGCCGTCTACGATTGAAGGTTTACTACAAAAGGACGATGACTTTATATCGCTCCGCCTTCGATATGCAACGTGTTCGCGCCACCCAGGAATTCCATGCCGGCCTTAAGAGGCAGCAGCACGTAACTGTCTCGGCAACCCGGAGCATCTAGAGCGCAATTCACACGGACGTTGCACCGTTAGTACGCAGTGAGTCTGTTGAGGTAGAGAATGGACGGCACGAGAAGTCAAGAGACCTAGTAGTGTTACTAACGACTTATTGTGATTTCGTGTGATGGGCGTCGTTGCCCGTTTAGGATACAGTGAACACCATGGAACAACCTCGAGGCCTCACAGTCCACTTTGTTTTTAAAGAGCGCGTTGTAGTGCTGTGTTCACACTGGAAGCGTCTTCTCCTGGTGCGCATTCGCTGAGTGCCGTGAACATTGTCTTGTGACAAGGTGTGCCATCTTGAACACCAAGTGAGTGACCCGCGGCTACCAACCCCTTTATTCTTTCGTGACTCGATCAAGTAATTCATCTAGCTAGGGTAGTAAACAAAGCAGTCAGTCACCGTGCAACACGATCTCTTCTTGCAACACAAGCAAGATATCCCAATACTGCAAGTCACCCACTTGGAGAACACAACACAGCACTGCACGTAGAACACCCTTCTCCAACATTGTCAATATAACAACTCCCCACCTCTCGTAGTATCTACAACTCGCACCACCGCTCCGTAAAAACATCATCCGCAATGTCAACATACACTGCGCTCCCAACGGGAGTATACCTCTACTCCGACCACCACGGCCACGAACGCACCACTCCTCCCCCTTACTCCCCACCCACACCCGGACCACCTACCTACACAACGGTAGATCTCACGCAATTTCCAAACTTCTACGACACCACTTATCGACCCTGGAACCCTACCGCCGGAGCAGCAACAGCGGATCCGCAGATTGGAAACACGCCAGCATATACGCGGATTACGTACGTCGGGCCAGAACCCCCTCGTCTTCGCCTTCGCCTATGCCGTAGTCCTCCTCGGCCTCGATCCCAATGTCAAGGACACAGTAATGAACGTGTGCGTCCCGACGCTGAACAGCGTAGCCACCACGACCGTCACCCTAGCGCCGAAGCAAGCAATGCCACTATCCACGCCGCGGACCAGCAGCACCGGGACTACATTGTTCTTGCCAACGGGAATCCGCAGCGCAGCGCTCGTGCTGAACCTGTTCAGCAGAACATTCGTTCTGGTCGCTGGAACACCGCTCCAGAGATTCTGGCGCCAGCGGTTCCGCCTCGTGGTGGCAGCATTGTGGGTACCATCCGCTGGCGGCGAGTTGACGAAGGGGAGATGGTGATGAGCACGCACGTGCGCGTCCGTCGACCGATGTCGGCTGGCGCCCTTTTCTCATCGTCAGACCCGTCAGCTTTGTTGTCTCCGGACAATGCCATCGAGGAGGAGCAGGAGATGGATGCGGAAGAGGTCTACGACGAAGACGCCGAGATGGAGGACGAGGACGAGAACGACGATCACGGTCTCGAGAACGATAACACAAATCACTTCTCCGTTCAAACCTATGACGTGGAGCCGGAAGAACCAATATCCGTGCACGCACGCTCGTCGTCGATGGATTTGTTTACGTATCCGCCACCACCATCAGACGTGCCGGCGATGGCGCAGGGTCAACCAGCGATGGAGGATGCACGCTCGATATCCGTCTTCCGGCGAGTGCGAACTCGAGTCCAAGAATCGGTTCGGCGGCTACGGCGCGGCGATGAGTCGCAGGGGAGGAGGGATTGGGCTGCTTACAATGCTTATGCGTAAGGCACATAGGGACGGAAAAAACCAAAAAGACCAAGAAGACCAAAAAGACCAAAAAGACCAAAAAGGCCAAAAAGATCAAAAAAGAGACCAAAAAAGGCAAAAAGAGTTCAATCTGCTGCTTCGTCCCCCGAGGGGCCTACTTCAACAGGCATCTACATCTCTTACCCTTCACCTCACCTCCCTACACACATATGATGGTCCCAGATGTTTGAAGAGTCCGGGATTCGAACTCTCACATTTAATGAGGTAACCACTGTGAGGTGTGGGAGGAGTGTTGGCTTCTTGGAGTCAGAAAGCAAACTTGACCATTTGACCAAAGGGTCATGTGGCCTGTTTTCTCCGTGGGGTGAAAGTAAATGGACTTAGATGGTATATAATGATTCATTCTTGTTTGCTAGAAACGGTACCAGGTTTCACTCTTGAGAGTTGAGGATTCACTCTGGAGGAAAAGGGTCTACTGAGTGAATGTAGGCGGA
>Ga0160429_1001090_pt1 | contig 16136 bp, 17 predicted proteins | sample SolpanmetagenomR_FD_108199 | JGI IMG/M metagenome (GOLD analysis project Ga0160429, IMG submission 108199) | Solar panel surface microbial communities from Lawrence Berkeley National Laboratory, California, USA - R | ecosystem: Engineered > Built environment > Solar panel > Unclassified ...
CTGTTCACGTACAGGCGTGCCCTCTTCTAGTCCGGGTTGCCGGTAGCGGTGCATGCGTAGAACGTGCTCTGAGATTTGGCGATCTCGAAATTCGTCAATGTCGTCCGTGACCACGAACAGAAGATCGAAACGGGAGAGCAAAGAGTCGGGTAGCGCAATGTTCTTGTGAGGATCTTTGTGTGGGTCATATTGTCCATAAATCGGATTTGCAGCAGCGATGACACTGCATCGTGCGTTTAGACTTGTGTGAATTCCAGCCTTGGCAATGGTTACGGTCTGTTGCTCCATAACTTCGTGAATTGCTACGCGATCAATGTCAGACATTTTGTCGAACTCATCAATGCACACAACACCACGGTCTGCAAGAACCATAGCACCGGCTTCGAGGCGACGCTCGCCCGTTTCTTTGTCAGAGGTTACGGCAGCTGTGAGACCAACGCCAGAAGATCCACGACCAGTAGTGGCAATAGCAAGAGGAGCAGTATTCAGCACAAAACGAAGTAATTGTGACTTGGCGGTCGATGGATCTCCAACCATGAGGATGTTGATGTCACCACGAAGATGGGTACCGTTGTCCAAGTTCTTCTCCATACCACCGAGAAGCATTAGAAGAATAGCTCGTTTGATGTAGTCGTGACCGTAGATACTTGGAGCTAATGATTGGGACAGAAGATCGAACACACGCCGTTGCTTTGAGATTTTGTTGATGTTTCGAATGTCTGTGTCTGTTATATTGGCTTGTGCAATTCCACCACCGGATTTTGAGGATAGGAGGATAACGTTGTTGGCGAGAATGAGTGTTCGGAAGGTCGAACTACCACTTCCTGCATTCCGATTTCCTAAAGCTCTGTAAATACCCACCATCTGGATCCTGTCGCCAGGTTTGACTTTGTCGACTAGATCGTCGTCCATCATTACGTCAACGCTTCGAGGCAACTGTCCAGCGGGCGCTCGCTCCGGCATTTCTTGGATAGATATTGTTTGATTATCTCTGTATGTGCAATATCCGTATTCTGTGATAAGCTGATTTGGTCAGTTGCGACGAACCACATCCCAGCATTTGTAACTCACAGGTTCACCATCGTCATCTTGTCGCGGGTAGACACTCGATGTTGCTGCACTGCCTGCGGACATCGTTTGATCTCGGTACTCTCTAAACTTCCACACCTCCTTCTTTTCATTATAATGTACACTCTTAACCACTTTCGGCCGTACAAGTGAACATTTGGTGACAATGCCCTCCAGAGATACCATGTGGTTAAGATGCGTCGAACGGAGAGTACGAGGATTGCATGAGTATTCTCCGAAGCTTCCGATGTAGGCGCAGTAATACATCTGAAACAGTCAACACAGTTACAGCATTATGGCTGCTCAATCATACCACATCCTCTGCTGTCTCCTTCGGCGGTCGGTTTGGTAGCGCAATTACGATATTTTTTAGAGCCTGATTGAAGGCTTGTGCGAGATCGAAAGGATTATTTAGTAACCTGTATCTATTTAGCTTTGGCTTCTAGTCAAATCACACAACCCAGTAATAGTCTTACCCATCCGCAAGGTCCTTGTCGTGAGCTCGGATTTCATCAAGGCTGACCTAATAGTCTCAATGTCAGTCAAGTTTGATGCCGCCGCCTGGTATCCACTAACAGGAAGTCTCCGTAAGCCGCGATTGAGCATAAGAATGATATCAGCTCGGTAACTTCGTGCTCGAACATCACCTGAAAATTGTAAGTAGATATCTAGATAAGGTTGCGTAGCACATACCCGGGTCTAAGAATTCTTCTGCTGCACGAATGCGATCACGGACTGCCTCGTCACGAAGCTGAATTCCGTCCATATGGCTCTCACAAGGACAATGTTCGGATTGAGGGGGATTGTGTTACGGGGAATCGCAAACGCTAGGTGAGGGTGTTGAATGTGAACAAAGTAGAAGGGCGATTACGACAATCAAGGTGTCGATGTAAGGAAATGGAGGCCGGACGTTTATCGAGAGACGCGTCGCGTATTTTACGCGCCTTGTCCTAAACTGGACAAATTAGAAGCGGATGATTGTCGGGCCAACAGCCGACAAAGTGATTAAAATGGATTGGGTTAAGCTACCAATGCCACTCATCACCGCCGTATGAGAGAATTGTGTTCGAGGTTGTTATGATTATTATAGTTTCTTCCTTTTTGCACAGTCTAAGAGTCGACCGTTGTGACTAGCATAAGGGCTAATTTCACATCTATACCGTTACAAAGCCTACGCGATCGCATCCTCCCACTTCTTGCCCACCAGCCTCTCGAAAGCCTCTCTGTATCCCTCGGCTGTTTTCTCCACCACTGCGTCAGTCATCGACACATCCTCCTTCTCCTTCAGCCCATTGCTTTCCAACCAGTTACGGAGGACTTGTTTGTCAAGACTAGGCTGTGCCTTTCCAACCTCATACTTAGCTGCCGGCCAGAAGCGAGAGCTGTCCGGTGTGAGCACTTCATCTATAAGGACAATGGTGTCCGTCTCTTCATCAACACCGAATTCGAATTTGGTATCTGCGATAAGTATGCCTCTTTCTGCAGCGTATTCTGCAGCCTGGAGTCGTGATTAGTGAGTGATCTAGGAAAATAGAGGCGCAACAACCTTACCACTGTGTAGATCGCAAGACTCAGTTCCTCCATACGTTTCGCGTATCTTTCGCCAATGATTTGTGCAGCTGAGACATCGTCAGTTTTCCGTTTTTACGAGAATTTCTGCCATTATCACTAAGACTAACCTTTCCCAGGAGAGATGTTCTCGTCGTGGTCACCGATTTCTGCCTTTGTGCTTGGCGTCCACAAGGGCTTTGCCAACTTCTCACTCTCTTGCAGTCCTTCAGGCATTGCTAATCCATGCACAGTCCCTGACTTCTTGTACTCCTTCCATGCGCTGCCAGTGATATAACCTCTGACGATGGATTCTATGGGTAGAACTTTGAAGCGCCTGACTTGCATGGAACGATTGCGTAGAGCAGATGCGTGGTCCGACTTTTGTATCACAGCAGGTAATTCTATGCTGATGAAGTGCGTGCGTAGATCTGGAATGAGCCTGGTAAGGACAGAGAACCAGTGTGTTGAGAGGAGGTTTAGAAGGCAGCCTTTGTACGGAATCCCCTGTTAGCAAGATCAATCTGAGGACTTTCCAACATCGGACGGGAAGACTTACATTGTTGAGAATGACATCGAAAGCGCTAACCCGGTCCGTGCTCACAACCAGAAGAGTACGCTCGTCGATCTGATACAAGTCGCGAACTTTGCCGGCACTGATCTTCTTATATATACCAGAGAGATCTGTCTTTGTGACGACTGAGTTTTGGTCTGTCATGGTGAGTTAATAAAGACAGATGTGTCAAAGTTTGAACGCTGGAAAGTGGAAACAAAGAAACATGAAAGTCGACCGAAGTTTTTTCGAGCAAGCAACCCCGCGAAATCACATGACAGCCATGGAAGACGCGGGCGGGGTAATTTTTAGACCGATCGACCGAGCTTCGGAGCGCAAACGACACCAAACACCTTTCATGATCATTTACGGCTTACTATTCCATATATCGACTATATATCACAGACTTTGCGTCTAAACGTAGAGCTGGAACTATGCCTCAGAAGCTCAAGCTAGCAGTTGCACAGGCTCGCACCTTATCCACAACCGCCGAGACTATCAAAGCGCTGGCATTCACAACCACTGACGCCGCAAAAGATGGCGTAGACTTCATTCTATTCCCAGAGGCATACCTTGGTGGATATCCGAGAACCTGTAACTTCGGAGCAGCTGTTGGAGCGAGGGACCCTATCGGCCGCGAGCAATTTCTGGAATATTTCCACGCCGCTGTTGATCTTGGTGATACCCCAGATGGAGCCGGCGATGATTGGATCGAGAAGAAGCTACCAACTGCCAAGGGTGCTAGGTATAGAGGAGACGGAACAAGAGAAGAACTTGAAAAAATAGCTCGTGACACTGGCGTCTTTATAGTGACAGGCCTTGTGGAGAAGGCTGCTGGCAGTCTCTATTGCAGTGCGGTGTATGTCTGTCCTAGAGAAGGCATAGTTGGCAAGCGGCGGAAAGTCATGCCTACTGGCTCGGAGAGATTGATCTGGGCTCAAGGAAGTGCCAGCACACTGAAAGCTGTCACCACCACTATTAAAGGCGTGAAACTGACACTCGCTGCTGCCATCTGCTGGGAGAACTACATGCCTTTGTTGAGGCATAGCCTCTACTCCCAGAACGTCAATTTGTATCTCGCGCCAACTGCCGATGCGAGAGATACATGGCTTCCGCTCATGAGAACTGTTGGGTGTGAGGGCAGAGCCTTTGTTCTGAGTGCTAATCAGTGCGTAACTCGAAAAAACCTGCCACCTTGGATCAAAGCAGCTGCCAAGGTTACGGATGATGATGAATTCGTCTGCAGAGGCGGTTCTAGCATTGTTTCGCCTATGGGCGACGTTCTTGCTGGTCCTATGTGGGAAGTTGAAGATGGTGGAGTGCTTTCCGTGGAAGTTGATTTCGAAGATTGTGAACGTGGGAGACTTGATCTTGATGTGGCAGGATCATACTCCAGGAACGACGCATTTCAGTTGACTGTCACTGGTTTAGATCTGAACCCACCTCCTTGAAATTTTATAACGCCACTCTGGCGGCAACATTGGACAAGCTGCAGTCAACACTACCAGCCCTCCAACAGTAGCTATAGGCACGCTTATTTTCAAATTGCCAAGGTTTCCCCTGTAGCGTTCTGATTGTACTGAGGATCTTCCGTAATGTCTTGGGCCATGTCAACAACAACTCAATTCTCTTTCTGCCATAGCATGTTGCATCGCACTGCAACGGGTCACCCAAAGTAATATTTTCCACTGCATATCACTATCCAAGCTACGATCGAGTTTGAGAGCAATGTCACGGAAATGTCAACAGATATAAAATTAAAAGAGACAAATATAATGATCCAGTACCCCCTTGCAGTTTCAAACCTTGAGTTATGCAACTGGGACGTCACCATGCCTTAAAATCACATAGAGCTTTCGTGGAGGTGGATAAAATTATATCTAAAGTAAAGAGTACCAATACCCTCGCTGATTTTCATCTCGTAACTAAATGAAGAGTATTCGTGCCTGAACAAACACTAGATGGTGAACCCTTTTCGTGTCGGCATCATTCTTTCATGGGCAAGTTAGACTACTGGTACCCCTGTCAAATTTCAGCCTTTGAGTTCAGAATTGGCTGCTTTGTGCGGAGTGCAAAGTCGCGGCAGCAACTATGCTAACCGACAGGCGATCTTTCACTTTGAAGATACACTAGGGTACTCCCGCGAAAGTCTTCAATGTGCTGTGTTTCATGGTGTCATTGTGCGAAGAAAAAGTTGTGCTTGTGCAGCAATATCCTATCTTCTATAAAATTGCACAATGTTTTGTCCTCAGAGCAACAGCACTTCTCATAACGACCGGTTTCACAGTGATCGTTTATACATCACTTCCGGCCTGTACCTCCTCTTCCACAGGTTTGTAACTCTCTGCTCTTCGTCGGTAACCACAAGCTTACACAAAATGCCTTTCCAAAGCTCAAGCGGTCCATTTCACGAGGCAATGTCTCGACTTTCCGTGGCAGATTCCACTCTGACAATACACTACGCCTGCTCTCATTCAAGAATCTTTCATTTAGGCGCAACACAAAGCCACAACCCACTGCCACCAGGGGTTAAGCACGTCGATGCATTTTGCAGCGACTGCGAGAAGTACCATGAGGCTGTTCACCCTGGAATGACGTGCAACCAATTCTGCACATTCTTGAGCGAAGCCATGGCCGTATCCAAGGGCGATATTCGTCATACCTGCGGCCACATTGCAAACATGGACGTCTGGGTCAGTGCGGATGTCGTCGCACGTACGAAGTGCGAAAGCTGCGTGGTTAGACGAGAGAAGAACGAGCAGAGATTGGTTGAGGCGAGGCAAGGCTTTCGCAGAGGTTGATTGTAAGAACACACGCTGATTTCAATTACACGTACACTATAGTGAGCTTATGAGAAAGATAGTTGATCAGAAGAAGTATAGCAAGTTTTATGAGTGTCTTTCCTTGGTCCGCAGTGACTTAGTGATATTAAAAGCTCGTCCTAACAGTAGTTTTAATAGTACAGAACTCTCGTCATAGTAAGATCTCACTTGCTCTGCACATGAAATTCCTCGAGCGGACAATGTGTACATTGCTAGGCTTTCATTTCGATCTGGTCACGTCACCTCACCAGATTCACCCGTCAGCACATTTTCCCGTTTTACTTTCATGTCCACCACTTGGTTCCGCACTCAGCTTAGATCTCTCGTTTCAAAAACACTGTCATCTTCCGCTTGCTCAGCCAGCTAAATCACTTAGTTTCATCCACTCTCCTCTCTATCACCCTGTGCGCGCCCGTTTCATTTTCCTAATCCTTTCACGTCGTAAACCCATGTCTTCTCATCTCTCCAACACAAACCTATTCCAGCTCCCAACTTCGAACTTCTTCAACAATCCAAACATCATGAGTGACTCATCCTCCTCCGGCTCCGACTCCAGCTCTCGCGCCATGTACAAAATCCTGCACAAGTGTGGGCACGCCGTGTTCTCGGATACTGCCCCATCCCACGTCTCCGTCGAAGAACTCCAACCAGCAGATCTGTTCCTCACCAGCGTAACCCACATCCGTTCCCTCTGCCAGCAATGCGAGCGCCACTCCGACTTCGTCCTCTCCGCAGCGCAGTACGCCGAATCGACAGCTTGGCTTGAGCGCCTAGCCCTCGTTAGCATCCCCCAGCCCGGCGACAGCGACGAGGTGCTTGCTTCGAGGGCAGCGTGGCAGAGATACAACGAGGGTGAGAGAGCGGCGATGGAAGGTGCAAAGTCTATGCAGAAGGGAAACATACATCACTCCTGTGGACATCAAGCTTTTGGAGTTGCATGGGGCGATGGAGAGAATATTGCAAAGCGCAAGTGCGAGTCTTGTTTGGAAAGACAAAAGAGGAACGAGCAAAAAATGCGCGGTGGTGGTCGCAATTGGTTTTGAATAATAAAAAATGCTGGTGTCTGAACTTGGGGACGAGATTGGAATCATGTGAAGTGAGCAAAATGGTTGGACAGTGAGAACTGTGCATATGAAATGAAAGTCACACTGAGTGCGGGGTTGAGATATGCGTTTTTTCTTTGTGACATGAGCAATTTTAGGCAAGATTTGCTTCTTTGACTTTTCTTTGTAGTTGCCTCGGAATGGCTTTTGGATGAAAAAGAACAAAAACTTAAAGCGCGAAGATATTTGAATCTTTTCTTGCGCTTCTCTAGAATGACAAAAGTAGATAATTTACGAGAATGAACTGACTGACCTAAACTCCAAACACCGTGCTGATATGCATTTCCAAATCCCTGTCTGAACGTCGTATAAATCGCTTAGTGATGTTCACCTCCCCTTCTCCTCCTTGATCTGCCTCCGCAGGTCTTCTAGCACCTCTTCCCGCCTTTTCAAGTGACTCGCCAATCCGTCAACTTGCTCCCTTACGGTTTCGATTTCCTCCCGGACGCCAGTCAATCCTTGCCCCTCCTTCGCTTTGCCCTCGCCCATCTCCAGATCTCGCAACTCCCGCCTCTTATAATCAAGCAGCTGTTCCAACTCACGTTTCACCAAAGCAGGCTTGCTTTCCGCACGTCGACCACCTTGGCGCTCGTCCCGTTTGCGTGCCGTCTCTTCGACACGCTCAATTTTCAACTCCAGATCTTTCAGCTGCTTTTTGAGCCGCACTTCCTCCCAGTCCTGTGTCGTAGGTTGCGAAGCGAAATCCGTTCCCTTCGTACGATAGCCTCCACGATCTCCACTAACGCCGCCTAATCGACTCAAATATGCGTCACCGAACTTGGCCTTGCGACCCGTACTGGTAGTGTCATCTGCAGCACGACGAGCAGCATCCGCGCGTACTCGTTCCACATTATAATCGACATCGCGACGCTCAAACGAGGCGCGCAAGCTCGGCGGTACGGTTCGCGGTAGGCGGTAGCCGTCTGAGCGGGATCGAAGAATGTGTAAGAAGGCTAAAGCGGCGTCTTTGCTGATAACCTCATCCGCAGCAGGGTTGACAAGATTCCATGCAGAGCGTACATCTGTGTCGGGAACGTCGAGCGACGAGTATAGGTCTGAGAGCGCCGCGAAAGAGACGTAGCCATGTGCATCGCGGGCGGATGTGTAAATGTCTTCATATTGTGATTTCGCTGCAGGCGCCATGTACCAGTCGAATCCGTCCTTGAGGCGGCCACCTCTTCCATCATCATCATCTTCTTCTTCTTCTTCTTCATCGAGTTGTGCAGCTCGCTCGTGGCCGGTAGATATTGCGCGCCCAGCTTGTACCAGATGTGCCTTGCTTTCCGGTACGAGCCAGTCCGGGAGAACCTTAGGTACGTCGGCATACTCGCCGTTCACGAGATCGAAAACAATGCGCATGCAAACGCAGAATTCCTCAAAATCCAGCCGTCCATCGTTGTCCACATCTGAGAGGTCCCACACGCGCTCCAGTTGGTCGTCACGCAAGCCCGAGTTCTTTAATACGGTCGCTGCTTGCTCGCCATTCAGATGTGAGGCGCCTTGCGATAGGGATGCAAAGATGTCCCAATATTTCTGAACCTCCCATTGCTCTATCTTCTTTTGCGACATGACGGCTTTGGTGGTCGAGGATGCTGGGAGATAAGTCGGAGCGCTTAGTTGTGTCGAGATGTCAACCAACTCAATACGCGCTTCCTGTTTTTTGTTTATATGCCAGGATAGATTAGCACGAAGTTGTGTAATTTGTGAGTATGGAGGTGTAGATATGCAAGCTCGTTGGCCATCCTTTTGAGGGAGAGGAGACTATTGCGTAGGTGCTTGGCATTTCTGCACGTGATCTTTAGTTTTTGACTATAATTCAACCGCGTCCGTCCCTTTGAGTTATGGATTGCGTTTAATTCTGAGGAAAATGGAATCGAGGAGAGGAAAGGTGCTTATGAAACATTGTCGCTGCTAGAGACTGTCTTCCATGTCAGAAAAAAATACATCACAATGTATTGTCCCTTATAAGAAAAAGTGGCACGTATAGCTCTGAATAATATGCTTCGGTCACATCATTACATTACATTAATCAATTATATCGCTATCTAGTCTTTCACATCGTAACCTCTGGTAATGTTCAGCAGACAACTCAGAACTGCAACAATGATATGAAGAGCCTGAAGTAACAATCAGTGACTACTTTCCTAGAAGCTTGCCGATAGAACATACGCTTGATATCATGAAGCACGACCCATTGACTTGATTTCCCGGACCTCGGTCGCCAATAAAGAAATGCAGCAATGAGACCCCCGATAATTTTCGTGCCGGCGTCCATCATTGCGATGATGGTGAACACTCGTGCTGTATATTGTTTGGGTACAAGATCTATGGCAATACCTTGTAACGGTGCCTCTAGACCCATAGCAAGATTCATGAATACAATAGCTGTGACAGTCAAGTCAGCTTATTTCTTGGCGATCGATTTCTGGAGGGCCTTACCGTAGTACATCTCATGGATAGACTTTGCGGCATATATCAAAGCAAAGTCGCCTGCGAATATCAAAGCACTCGTAACACAAATGACTTGGTCCAGCCGTGCTGGGCGAATAGCATACCCCCTGACCGCAAATGTGCAAAGAAGCGGCAAAATTACTATAGTCATGAAAGCCATGGACAACGCACCGGCGACTTGAAGATATGTCACTTGAGCCAAGCGTAACTGAAACTGAACGGAGATATACTGTCAAGTAAAGATCTGAAGGCTGAGTAAGCCGGTCGTTGTACAAAGAACATGGTATAAACGAGAATGAGTTGCGGACTGAGAGCAGAATTCGCTTGTGTAAGCCAGCCCTATGTACGCTCATCATTCACGCCCGGCCCGTCGTCGGCAGAGATGAAATTTGACCTTGTTGTGTAACTTGCGTCATCCATTCAACCAGCATGATCGGTTAGAGTTTGAGTGATTCATAGATCAAAATTTGCCTGGAACTAACACACCGCAACCTGCCAGAGCAGCGACAAGATACTCTCCAAGAAAAGCATAGTCACTCGTTTTCTTCCATACAGATCGGCCCAGCGTCCATAGTATGACACAGTAACGAGAGCTTGAGATTGGTGTCAAAAAATCCGATCGAAAGTGCTGAACTGCAGCTCATACCTGGCAGCCCATCAAGACAAAGCTTATATGCAGCAATTAGTGCCAGGTCATTTTGCACTGCGGCCACTTTACATCTTTCTTCGTGACTAAGACTGTTTTCGTGACTTTCGGCTGCGTAATATTGTTCACATATCACTTTTTCGAAAAGGCGCACACGGGGCACGTCTAGCAAGCTGAAGCTGAATTGCCAAAGAACCAACAGGGCTACAACACTTCGTAGCGGGCCCAGTGGCGCTCGAGGCGTCGAGAATGTAGCGGGGGCATAGTGGTTTTTTTCTTTCATGTGCTGAATTACAGTTTCGCGGTCATCGTGCACAAACGATATGTAATCAAGCATCAAATGGCAGGTTTGACTGGAAAATTCGTGTCGCTGATATTATTATTGTGACCACAATTACCAACAATATTGCTTCGGCGCGTTCGCGACTTCCAGGAGGTGCCAAGGCCCGCCCCTTTATGCTACATTAAATACTCAGGAAAAAGATGATTGAAAGCGATACCCTGTAGCATTTCTCTAGCAATGGCAAGGGCATTTTTGATGTGTCAAGAGGTCGAGAATACCATACGCACTACACGAGATGCTGTTGAATCATGGTGCTATTTTCAAGCCGAAATTTTGTCTAGTATCATGTGTCTTCACGAATCACTACGGCTGATAGAAGCTTTTTGAAACCTCCTTCGATACTGCAGCAAGGTCTTGGGTCCCTTTTGAAGTTCTCCGCGAATTCGCTCGTGGTTGACTGTCATGCTGGTCATAATCGCTTTCCCGGACATTTGCGCGACAGTTTCGACCCAGTTCATGTCGTTCTTTCCTTCCAAAACATGTGATAATATTTTGCTCAATTCCGTGAGTTTATCCAATGTTGCTAGCAGATCTGTTCCCTACATGGTCTTGACATTCATGCCTTCCCTTTATCTTTCTCTTGTATCTGCTGTATTTCCTCCGCCTTCTTTCCTTGTGCAATTTTCAAACTGTTTTCTACTTGTTCGACCGCTCTTTCAATCTCGATCTGAAGAGCGGGAAGTTGCAGTTTCTCGGCGATATATTTCCCACTCCACTCTTGTAGTAGTAGAATCTCCTCTCGCCCTTCTCTCTCTTCTTTCGGTGTCGTATCTGCTGCTGCCCTGTTCCCAGCAGCAGATTTGCGCTGTTGCGCTTTTATAAGATTAACCATTTCTGATGTTTGCTCCGCTCCTGGCATTTTCGATGAAGCCTGCGCTTCTACTCTTGTTGGGTATAGTAGACCAGCAGTGTACAGACTGTCTAATATGGCGCTGGGTGAAGGGTTGAGGAGCTGCTTCTCGAGGAGGTGCACCAGATGTTGCGCTCCTTGTAATGCCTTCCAGTGGGAATATGTGCGAAACAGGAGGTAGAAGAACGGTAGATTAGGAAGCACCGGGATAAGACCAAACGGTATGGCTACCGGCATCGCAGCGATGCTTCCCCACATGCGAGTCCGATGTAGACTTTGGCGTTCCGTCGCAAGACGCTTTACGCACGCCAGCGCACCCTCCCCAGTCAGGTTCATGTAGGCAGGTGGAAACCGGAGTTGTACCGTTTTACCTGCAGCAGGTGGTCCTCCAGACTGCAAGCCTTCTTTGGCATTACGCAATGGCGGTATGCTCTTCAATCCCCATTCTTCAAATGCAATGCGCCGAAATAACTTGTTTCCATACTCGGTCGTCTTGAGCTTCCACTTGGTATCCGACTTTTCCCAACCCGTCCAGGTGGTGTTGGCTTTGTCAACGAGGCGATCCAAGTATTTTTGTTCGGCTTTTGGAATGTTTGAAGAGAGAGGCTCGCAGTATATGAGCGTTCGCCGCGTAGATACAGGAAGGAGGAAGAGACGCATGGTACAGTTTATGCTCTGATGCAACGGGCTGGGTGTTTTTCATATAGATTTGGGGAGGAGTTCTAGATCAAAACATTGTACTGCAAATACCTTTCTATACAAAAAAAAATGAATGACAATATTGCGAAGTGTTGTAGCAGGATAAACATCGAATGAATCAATGGCACATTCTGCCGAGTTGGCACAACTTGAGATCCCGGCAAATCACCGTCATTGCGGCGGTGGAGAGCAGCATGTTTATGTTATGGCTAATGTCTCAGCGTAGCGTCTGAACACTGTTCATATCTTAAATTCCATATCGCTAAAGCGTCCTTATTCTAGTCTCACAACGAAATGGCCTTTGGCTTAATACTACATTGTTGTGCCATGCCTGCACTGTAAGGAAAGTCGGGCTGAGTAACTGCAGCTTGCGTCGAAAATAAGCAATCATGGCAGCCCCCGAGCGACGAGGTTTCTTCACGCGTGCTGCCGCTGTGCTTCTACCTGGAACTCGAGGGAACCGCTCCGAATCTGTCTCGACGCAATTAACTTTCGCAAGCTCCAATGATGGTAGGAAGGATGGCATGAATGAGAAAGAAAGCAACTCGGCTACCAACTCGACGAATACACAGACGCTTGTTAGCGCTAGCAACGATACATTAGTGGATGAGAAGGATCGCCGCCGTTATGTAAGAACACTTCCGCCGTGGATTCACTCGCTAGAGGAAGGGGAGTTCGACGACAATGTCAATCCCGCCTCTAGTCTTCTTCCTCAGGATCCTTTACCAACTCGACCCGCGCAGCACAACTACACACCTGCTCCGCGAGCAGATGCGGCTAGAGGGAGGCGATTTGATCACGAGAGAAGCAGTGAAGCTGTCACAATTACACAACCTGTGCTACAGCACGCTTCACGGTGGCGGACATTTGTAGAATCCTCGGCTTATGCGCACAATTTGGCAGAAGACAGCCATATCGTGGATAAGGAGTGGATGAAAGAGAACTTGCCCGACTTGGAGCAGCCATGGGCGCCAAGCCTTATGGCTGATAACGTTGAGAAGGATGAGCATATGTGGTTATTCAGCAGGAACAAACGCAGAGCAACTGCGAAAAGATACAACGTGAGTGTTGGCTGTTGATCAGGATAGGAAGTATGTTAACAAAACTTTAGCGTATGTTGATCAAGAACCCCTTCGTCCCCTTGATAATCCGTCTTACGGTATTATCCTTTGTGGTCGCTGCGCTGGGCCTTGGGGCGTGGATTTATCAGGATACGAACAGGTTGAATACTGATCCGGGAGAGAGGGCGACAACCACTCCTGGCCAAGACACTGCGGGAAACTACATTTGCGAGCAACAAACTTCAACCTACATGGCCTTTATAGTCGACTCGTTCGCGGTTGTGTATTTGCTTTACATCACGTGGGATGAATATGCCAGCAAGCCGCTAGGACTACGGTCATTCGGCGCTAAGATGAGGTTGATTTTCTTGGATCTCCTGTTTATTGTGTTTAGTGCTGCGAATCTCAGCTTGGCCTTTAATACCTTGACTGATCAACAATGGGCCTGTTACGCAGACCCTTCATCTTCCACTTTGACATCCAACGAGGCTGCCGCCTTGACAACGTGTGTTAAAAACAATCGCATCTGCCTGCGTCAGCAAACATTGTGTGCAATGTTGCTTCTCGCACTGGCCGCGTGGCTAATGACCTTCTCCATTAGTGTGCTAAGGTATGAATTAAGCAGTTCTCTTCAACTCTCTGACAGCGCTAACGATTTCACAGGGTGGTTGATAGAATTGCTAGATAATGGTGGCTCACCAATGTTTGTAATGTTTATATCATGACCCTGTAGCAAGGTTTTGTTTTAGCGAGGAGTTTTGGTTCTGGAACTACACTAAAATTACGAACAATATAGAATTCTCATTGTTATTATAGTATTGGACATACCTCCAAAGATCTCGAAACCTTACGTTTAGTACTAGAGCATTCTTTGCAAGTCTTTAACCCGGGTAAGGCTGTGTAGCACTCAAACAAGTTCTTGGTACCTGCAATATGTGTGACGTAGGACTAACGATACCGATATATACTTATGGTCTTTGCAGGTTATATTGGACGTGAACGTGAAGAGACACAACAACATATTTTTGACCTGAATATCGATTGCCCAAATATGGCATCTAAGATTACACCAAACCCACTTTCTTCTCTTCGTGTTTCAAAGCACCTTATTCCTGCGCACGGCCTCATCCCAAACACTTCTCTTCAATCCAAACCGCTGCTTATATATCACGCCGCCTTCCCCTCGGGAGCTAGTGCTTCTGCAATAGAGTCACACGTATCGTCTGTAGGCGTAGCGGATCCGCAATGGCGCTACACAATGTATAGCACGACACATTTTCACTCAACCACACATGAAATCCTCTGCATATCTTCCGGCAAAGCGAAGCTCTGCTTTGGAGGGGAAGGAAATCCGAGGAAAGTAGAGGCAGAATTGGGCAAAGGCGATGTCGTTGTTGTCCCAGCGGGCACTGGACATAGACTTCTGGAAGATCTAGAGGGCGGGTTTGAGATGGTAGGATGTTATCCCAAGGGCAAAAACTGGGACATGTGCTACGGAAAAGAAGGGGAGAAGAAGAAGATCGAGGGCATCAAGACGCTTGGTTGGTTTCAGAGAGATCCAATCTATGGCGATGAAGGACCGGTATTGGACGTTTGATATTGGTTGCTCGTCCTGGAGAGATATGTGATATGATGAGTTACGACATATTATAGCCTGTACAACGCAACCGTGTAACACAAATGATATTGATTCAATCACATAAAAGAGCGGAATCTTTTTAATTGTGTGTTATTGTTGTGTTGAGTTTATGATTCACCTCATGTTCGAATATTGGAAATCAATCACGAAATGCCAAGCCTTGTGGCCTGCCAGCAATCCGTCATACCTTCCATATGTCGATGTTCCTCCTCTTTGCAGACAACTTCCACCGAATTCATCCTCGCGCCTTTTCTCGTCCCTCCCTTGTTGTTTTACGAATTTTCAGGTCCAGTCCGCCCAACCCTCAACAGTGCGATTTTACTGTCTTGATCATACGATACATTCTTTCCCTCGCGCCACTTCCACCTTATCGCGCTGCCCCACCTCTTGGACATTCTTATACAGTTGCCGTCTGTGAAAGAAACTTTTTGGGCTGAGCGGTTGACACTTGAATCTTCGGAATCTAGTACTACTCGTACCTAAGTCTCTACTGGGGCGAAACACCTTTCACGGCTTTCGCATGGTCTTCTCCACCAAACCCAAGATGCCCGCAATTACCTCACAGTCTGCTGCATTTGCTGCCGGGAAGAAGGATGGCACCGAAGCGTACGTCCTCACATCCTTGTGTTGTCCGCTTTGAACAGTTGGCTGACAAGTTCAAGATGGCCACTCCTCGAAGCAGGTGTGAACAAGATCATGACCAGGTTGACGGAAGGAATCGACATGAAGCAATACATGGATCTTTACACCGCTGTTCACAACTTCTGCACATCACAGAAAGGCATGACCCAGAGTGTGAATCTTGCTTCGAACAACAAGGAGCGTGGAGGTAAGAATTCCATCCCCGATGAGCAAAAGTGAAAGCGCAACGAGCAGCACCTTTGTGGAAAGCCTTCGAAACCACAGCCATTGCAACAATGTATTCTTTACTCACTCAACACCCGCGTTTCCAAGTAGTTATCTGAGAAGCTAACATGACCTGTAAAGCCCACCTGCTCGGCGAGGATCTTTACCATCATTTGATCGGATATCTTAACTCCCACCTACAAGGTGTATTAACCGGCTCAAGAGGTCTCACGGATGAAACTCTCCTTACCTATTACATTCGAGAATGGAAACGATACACCACTGCAGCGACGTTCGTCAATCATTTGTTCAAATATCTGAACCGCCACTGGGTGAAGAGAGAAATGGACGAAGGCAAAAAGAACGTCTACGATATCTATACACTTCATCTTGTTCGCTGGAAAGAAGTAATGTTTGCACAGACTCAGGCGCATGTTATGCACGCTGTTCTGCGTCTTGCGGAGAGACAAAGGAATGGAGAAACCATTGAGCACTCACAAATCAAAG
>Ga0160429_1001091_pt1 | contig 16134 bp, 13 predicted proteins | sample SolpanmetagenomR_FD_108199 | JGI IMG/M metagenome (GOLD analysis project Ga0160429, IMG submission 108199) | Solar panel surface microbial communities from Lawrence Berkeley National Laboratory, California, USA - R | ecosystem: Engineered > Built environment > Solar panel > Unclassified ...
ATTCATTAAATCTGCGATGGAACATGCATTGTTTGGGGCCGGCTGCTTCTGGTGCGTCGAGGCCGTTTTTCAAAACCTGAAGGGCGTCGAGAAAGTAGTCTCTGGCTACGCCGGGGGCCGCAACAAAAACCCTACCTACAAGGAAGTGTGCAGCGGCATGACCGGCCACGCCGAGGTGATTGACATCGCCTTCGACCCGGCCGTTATTAGCTACAAGGAGCTACTTGAAATCTTCTGGAAAACCCACGACCCGACCACCCTCAACCGCCAGGGTGCTGACACGGGTACGCAGTACCGCTCGGTTATTTATTACCACAACGACGAGCAGAAGCAGCTAGCCGAGGAATATAAAAAGAAGCTCAATGACGGCCACGCCTTCCCGAACCCGGTGGTGACGGAAATCACGGCCGCGCCCGAGTTTTACCCGGCCGAGAATTACCACCAGAATTACTACAACCAGCACGGCCACGAGCCTTATTGCCAGTTTGTGGCCAAGCCCAAAGTGGATAAGGTGAAGGCGCTGTTTGGCGAGAAGCTGAAATCGGTAGCCTAGCTGCCGCATCTGCGCAACAAAAAAGCCCGCTAGCTAGCGGGCTTTTTTGTTGCGCAGATGCGGCAGCTAGGCTAGCAATTACACGCTTACGCCGAAGTCGCGCAGGGCATCGTTCAGGCTGGTTTTCAAATCGGTGCTGGGCTTGCGCTGGCCGATAATGAGCGCGCAGGGCACTTGGTACTCGCCGGCCGGGAACTGCTTGGGAATAGAGCCGGGAATGACGACCGAGCGCGGCGGCACGTAGCCACGGTACTCCTTGGGCTCGTCGCCGGTAACGTCGATGATTTTGGTGCTGCCCGTGATGGTCACGCCCGCGCCAATTACGGCTTCCTTGCCAATGCGGCAGCCCTCTACCAGAATGCAGCGCGAGCCAATGAAGGCGCCGTCTTCGATGATAACGGGTTGGGCCTGCACGGGCTCGAGCACGCCGCCAAGGCCTACGCCGCCGCTCAGGTGCACGCCTTTGCCTACTTGGGCGCAGCTACCTACGGTGGCCCAGGTGTCTACCATTGTGCCCTCGCCCACGTAGGCGCCGATGTTGGTGTAGCTCGGCATTAGGATGACGCCGGGGGCTAGGTAAGCACCATAGCGGGCCACGGCGGGCGGCACCACGCGCACTTTTTGGCTGGCGTAGTCGGTTTTGAGGGCCATCTTATCGTGAAACTCGAAGGGGCCAACCTCCTGGGTTTCCATCTGACGGATGGGGAAGTAGAGGATAACGGCCTTCTTCACCCACTCGTTAATAGTCCACTCACCGCCCTCTGCGGTGGGCGGCTCAGCCACGCGCAAGTGGCCTTTGTCGAGGTCTTCGATAACGTGCTCGATGGCCGTCTGGGTTTCGGGCTGGTCGAGCAGGGTGCGGTCGGCCCAGGCCGCTTCAATAGCCTCCTGGGCGGCAAAGCGGTCGAGCACGGGGCTGTGGTGAGATTCGGTTTCCATGGGAAAGCAACAACTGGTAAGAACTAAATTACCGGCAAAACTAGCATCTTTGGGGGCAGGTTGGGCTAGTCGGCCCGCCCCAATTTCCCTTGCCCCGCCCGCCATGCCGGCCGACTCGCCTTCTCCCAAGCGGTTTCTGCTCGCCTCCGTGCTCAAGCCGATAGACGATACCCGCATGCGAGGCAAGTTTGCTAACACCCTGCGCGCCTGGCCGTTGGCCGAGGTGCACGTGGCCGGCCGCGCCCTCGGCCCCACCACGCCGCCTACCCTAGCCGAGGAAAGCCCGGCAGTCTGGCAGCACCAGATTTTTGGAGGCACTCGCCTGAGCCTGAGCCGGCTAGCTGCCCAGGTGCGCTACTGGCGCCTGCTGCACCGCCTGCAGCCCGACCTAGCCATTGTGCACGCCCCCGAGCTGCTGCCGCTCACGCTGCTATGGCAGGCGCTGGGACGCGGCCGGCAGTTTGCCTACGATATTCAGGAAAACTACGCGCTCAACGTCAATACCCAACAAGTATACCGCAGCGGGCTGAAGCACGGCCTGGCGGCGGGCCTGCGCTGGGTAGAAGGCCTAGCTGCCCGCCGCGCCGCCGCCGTGCTGCTGGCCGAGGCCAGCTACGCCGACGAGCTACCGTTTCTGGCCGCCCTGCCACCCCGCCGGGTGCTGGTGCTGGAAAATAAATACCAGCCTACCCCCGGCGAGGTGCTGCCACGCGTAGCGCGCCCCCTGCCCAACCCCCGCGAGCCACTGCGGCTGTTGTTTTCCGGCACCATCTCGGAGCTGAATGGCGTGCACGAAGCCCTGGATTTGGCCGAAGCCCTGCACCAGGCCTGGCCGGGCGGCGCGCAGCTGACTATCATCGGCTTTTGCCAGCAGCCCGAGTTGCTGAGTGCTTTGCAGGCGCGGCTAGCCCGGCTCGCAGCCACCGCGCCCGGGCTGGCTAGCCTCGTTGGGGGCGCGGCGCTGGTGCCGCACGCCCGCATCGTGGCCGAAATGGCGCGGGCGCACCTGGGGCTACTGCCCTACCGGCCGCACCCCAGCACCTGGCGCTGCCAGCCCACCAAGCTTTTTGAATATCTGGCCCATGGGCTACCCGTGCTGCTACCCGCTAACCCATTGTGGGCAAGCACCGTCCATACGCACCAGGCCGGGCTAGCTGTCGATTTTGGGGAGGCAGCCCAGACGGCGGCGTACGTAGCCAGTCGCCTGCCCACAGCGCAGTTTTACCCGGCCGGCGTGCCCACCGATGCCGTGTTATGGGCCGGCGAAGGCAAAAAATTACGGCATTTGCTGGAAAGCCTGGGGCTAGGCCCGACCTTTGCGGCCCCTTTCGCGTAGCCGGGTGGGCACGGGCTAGCCAGGCGCTGGTATAGTTCGGGTAAAATTCACTTACTTACCGGCCGGTACGCGCCTGCTTTTCGTGCCGCTGCCCGCCCCTCCCACCCACTTATACGCTCTCTCCCTGATGGCTTCTCCTACCACTTTGCGCCACGCCGAAATTGCCGGCGTAGGCCACTACGTCCCCGACCGCGTTGTGAAAAACGCTGACCTCGAACAGCTCATGGAAACCACCGACGCCTGGATTCAGGAGCGCACGGGCATTCAGGAGCGGCGCTGGTTTGAGGAAGGCAAGGACACTACCGCCGGCATGGGCGCCGAAGCAGCCCGCCGGGCCCTGGCCAACGCCGGCCTCTCGGTAGATGACGTGCAGCTCATTGTATTCGCCACGCTCTCGCCCGATTACTTCTTTCCGGGCTCGGGCGTGCTCATGCAGCGCGAGCTGGGCATGACGGGCAATGTGCCGGCCCTCGACGTGCGCAACCAGTGCTCGGGCTTCATCTATGGCCTTTCGGTGGCCGACCAGTTCGTGCGCACCGGCATGTACGATACGGTGCTCGTGGTGGGCTCCGAAATTCATTCCTCAGGCCTCGACAAAACTACCCGCGGCCGGGGCGTATCGGTCATCTTTGGCGATGGGGCGGGCGCTGTGGTGCTGCGCCCGGCGCGCACCGAGGGCAACGGTATTCTGAGCACGCACTTGCACGCGCAGGGCGAGTTTGCCGAGGAGCTGATTGTGAAGGAGCCCGGCTCGAACCGCGAGGGCCGCGTGGATTATGCCATCGCCAACGAGCAGGACATGTATCCCTACATGAACGGCCAAAACGTGTTCAAGCACGCCGTGGTGCGCTTTCCGCAGGTTATTAAGGAGGCGCTCGACCAAAACAGCTACCAGGCCGCCGACATCGACCTGCTCATTCCGCACCAGGCCAACCTGCGCATCACGCAGTATGTGCAGCAAAAAATGGGGCTAGCCGACGACAAAGTGTTCAGCAACATTCAGCGCTACGGCAACACCACGGCCGCCAGCATCCCGATAGCCCTCAGCGAAGCCGTGCAGCAGGGCCGCATCAAGCGCGGCGACCTCGTGTGCCTGGCCGCGTTTGGCTCGGGCTTCACCTGGGCTTCGGCGCTGATTAAATGGTAAGGCTTTGCAATTGAAGATTATGAAGTAAAAATTGAACCCGGTCCCTAGCCCCCGTGCCAGGCGCTTACCCCAAATTTTTACTTCGTAATCTTTGATTTTTACTTCAAAAGAATGCCCAGCCACACCGAGGAAAACTACCTTAAAACCATCTACAAGCTGGCCGAGGCCGAGCCGGGGCAGGACGTGAGCACCAACCGCATTGCGGCGGCGTTGGCCACCCGCGCCGCTTCCGTAACGGATATGCTGCGCCGGCTGGCCGAGAAGGAGCTGCTGGCTTATGAGAAGTACAAGGGGGTGCGCCTCACGCCCGAAGGCCGCCGGCTAGCCCTGCTCACGGTGCGCAAGCACCGGCTGTGGGAGGTATTTTTGGTGCAGCAACTGGGCTTCAGCTGGGATGAGGTACACGAGGTGGCCGAGGAGCTGGAGCACGTGCAGTCGCCGCTGCTGATGCGCCGGCTCGACGCGTTTCTTAATTTCCCCACCCTCGACCCGCACGGCGACCCCATTCCGGCCGAGGACGGCGCCGTGCGCCGCCCCGCGCAGCGCTTGCTCACCGACCTGGCCGTGGGCGAGTGCGGCACCCTAGCCGCCGTGCGCGACACCTCGGCGCCCTTTCTGCAATACCTCGATAAGGTAGGCTTACCGCTGGGTGCGCAGGTGCGCGTATTGGAAAAAATTGACTTCGACAACTCACTGGAAGTGAGCATTAACGGCGAGCGCAAGACCGTTATCTCGGCCGAAGTAGGGCGTAATTTGTTTACTACCTAATGACGCCATTTGCTCTTTCCGACACTATTGTGGCCCTCTCCACGCCGCCCGGCGCGGGCGCGCTGGCCGTGGTGCGCCTCTCGGGCCCCGCGGCCGTAAGCATCACCCAGGCTTTGTTTTCGAAGAAAAACCTGGCGGGCCAGCCCGGCCACACGCTGCACTACGGCACCCTGCGCGAGCCGGGCACCACGCAGCTTCTCGACGAAGTGGTGGTGGCCCTCTACCGCGCGCCCCGCTCCTATACCCGCGAGGATGTGGTGGAGATTTCGGGCCACGGCTCCGACTTTATTGTGCGCCAGCTCCTGGCCGCGCTGCTGCGCCAGGGGGCGCGGCTAGCCGAGGCCGGCGAGTTTACTAAGCGCGCCTTTCTCAACGGCGCCCTTGACCTGGCCCAGGCCGAGGCGGTGGCCGACCTCATTGCCGCCGACTCGGCGCTGAGCCACCAAGTGGCGCTTAACCAGCTGCGCGGTGGCTTTTCGGATGAGTTGCGGGAGCTACGAGCGCAGCTCGTGAAATTTGCGGCCCTGCTAGAACTGGAGTTGGATTTTGGCGAAGAAGATGTGGAGTTTGCCGACCGCACCGGGCTAGCCCGCTTGCTCACCGAAGTGGAAAGCGTGGTGCTGGGCCTGCTGCGCTCTTTCGAATTGGGCAACGTGCTTAAGAACGGCATCACCACCGTGATTGCTGGCCGGCCCAACGCTGGTAAATCGACGCTGCTCAATGCGTTGCTGCGCGAGGAGCGCGCCATCGTATCGGCCATCCCGGGTACCACCCGCGACTTTATTGAGGATGAAGTAAGTATCGACGGCCTGCGCTTCCGCTTCGTGGACACGGCCGGCCTGCGCGATAACCCCGCCGACGAGGTGGAGGCCATCGGCGTGCGCCGCACCCGCGAGCGCATCGGCCAGGCTGCGCTATTGCTCTACCTCTTTGACCTCACTGAGCTAACGCCCAACGAGGTGCAGGCTGATATTGCCGAGCTTACCGCTAGCCTGCCCAATCTGCCAGTGTTAGCGGTGGGCAACAAGCGCGACCTGGCTACTGCTGGCCAGCTAGCGGCCTTCGCCGGCTCTGGGCGCGAAGCTTATCCACTCGCGGTCATTTCGGCCGGCCAGCGGGCGGGCCTCGACGAGTTGCAAGCGGCTCTGCTGGCTCAAGTGCGCGGCGCCGGGCTAGCCACTACGGGCGCGGCCACCATCGTGACCAACGTGCGCCACGCCCGCGCCCTCGAAGAGGCGCTGGGCTACCTCGCAGCCGTGGCGCAGGGACTAGCCGAGGGCCGCAGCACCGAGCTGCTGGCTGCCGACCTGCGCCACGCGCTAGCCGCGCTAGGGTCGATAACGGGCGAAATTTCCTCCGACGACCTACTCACAAGCATCTTTACCCAGTTCTGCATCGGCAAATAATCGGCTAGCCTTTTAAGCCGCGCAAACGTTGCCGGTGAGCTTTGTGGGCCAAACTGTGGCACTTAGCGAAACCTCCGCCGGCTTTGGGCTGTACTACAACTGGCTCGGGCCGGGCAAAAGCTTTCGGGCTTACGGCCTGGGCCGTAGCTTCGCGCCTTCGAATAGGCTGCTACTCCATCCCCCTATCCTACCCAACCAATGGCAGAAACTGCTGAACTTAACCTACCGGGCGGCCAGTCCATTAGCCTGCCCATCTTTGAGGGCACCGAGCACGAAAAGGCCTTTGACATTGGCAAGCTGCGCGACGCCACGGGCTACGTAACCCTCGATTCGGGCTACAAGAACACCGGCGCTACCAAAAGCGCCATCACGTTTCTCGACGGCGAGGAAGGTATTTTGCGCTACCGCGGCTACCCGATTGAGCAACTAGCCGAAAAGTCGAGCTTCCTGGAAGTGGCGTACCTGCTGATTTATGGCAAGCTGCCCACCGAAGCCGAGTTGAAAGAGTTTAGCGGCCACATCACCAAGCACACGCTGGTGCACGAGGACATGCGGAAGATTTTCGACGGCTTTCCGAGCGCTACGCACCCGATGGCCATTCTGAGCAGCCTCACCTGTGCCCTCACCGGTTTCTACCCCGAAAGCCTCAATCCCAACCAGAGCAAAGAGGAAATCGACCTCACCATCGTGCGCCTGATGGCCAAGATGAGCACCATCGCGGCCTGGACGTACAAGAATTCGGTGGGCCACCCGCTCAACTACCCGCGCAACGACCTCGACTACGCCTCCAACTTCCTGTACATGATGTTCAGCTTCCCGACCGAGAAGTATGAAATCAACCCGGTGGTAGTGAGCGCGTTGAATAAGCTTCTCATCCTGCACGCCGACCACGAGCAGAACTGCTCGACTAGCACCGTGCGCCTCGTAGGCTCGGCCAACGCCAGCCTCTACGGCTCGGTATCGGCGGGCATCAATGCCCTGTGGGGCCCGCTGCACGGCGGTGCCAACCAGGAGGTGATTGAGATGCTCGAAGCCATCGAAAAGGACGGCGGCGACACCAGCAAGTTTATCGCCAAGGCCAAGGACAAGAATGACCCGTTCCGCCTCATGGGCTTCGGCCACCGCGTGTACAAAAACTTCGACCCGCGCGCCAAAATCATTAAAGTAGCCGCCGATGAGGTGCTAAAGGCGCTGGGCCTGGAAAATAGCCCGCTACTGAAAATCGCGCAGGAGCTGGAGCAGGCCGCCCTCACCGACCAGTATTTCATCGAGCGTAAGCTGTACCCGAACGTAGACTTCTACTCGGGCATCATCTACAAGGCGCTCGGTATTCCGACCGAGATGTTTACGGTAATGTTCGCCCTTGGCCGTCTGCCCGGCTGGATTGCCCAGTGGAAAGAGATGCGCGAGAATAAGGAGCCCATCGGCCGCCCCCGCCAGATTTACGTGGGCGAAACCGAGCGCGACTACGTCGGCATCGGCGAGCGCAGCTAGTCGGCTAGCCATAAAAAAAGGGTTTTGGATAAGTGCTTCTGTTACTAGAAGCACTTATCCAAAACCCTTTTTTTATGGCTAGCTGGTACTTTATTGAGTAAGCCTCGATTGGCTCCTACCCTACTTCGCGCTTTAGGGTAATAACCAAGCTAGTGGTAGTGCCGGCGGCCGTCAGGGGCGTTGTAGCTACTACTTCCCACCCCTGGCTGCCGAGCTGATTTAGGCGCTCGGTCAGCACTTCGCGGTCGACCCCACCCCAAAAGCCGCTCTTGGAGTCAAGTACCTGGTATTCAAATTTTTTCATACTACTAAGTTATTTCAGTGGCCGCCGATGCAGGCAGGGCTTACATCGGCGGCCATTAGAAATCATTACGGCTTAGAGGCGATGGGCCGTAAAATTGGCCCGCAGCTGCTGGTAAGCCACGCGCTGGTCGGGGTACAGCAAGTCGTTGAGCGATTGTTCGTAGCGCGCCTGGGCGGCGGCCAGCTTGGTATCGCGCTCGGCGGCGGGGGCGCCAACCAGGTCCATTTCCAGCTCACGGCGCTCGCTGAGGTACTGCAAGTGCAGGCGCTTGATGCGCAGGTACTGGCCCTCGTTGAGGTGAATGCGGTGGGCTAGCGCTTGGGTTAGCGTAGTAGCCCGCGCCTGCACCGACTTAGGATAATCTTCGCCGGGCTTCTTTGCGGTAGGCTTCTTGGCGGCTGGGGCGTGAGCAAGGCTAGCCATCAGGCAGGCGGCAACAAGGAGGTTGTGCATGAGTGAAAAGAGTTGGAGGGTGAAAAAATGACAGGTTCATAAATAATACTGGTGACTAGGGCAAGACTGCGGGGCAGAACTGAGCCAAACGTACGAGCATTTTTCAATTAGGACGAAAACCGGTCATCTTAGCACTTTTGTAATCAAGACGTTTTTTGCAAAATTTACAACTACTTGATTATTGGATACTTATTGGCAATAGAAAAAGTCGGGCTTGATTCAAAAAAAATACCCGCACTTGGGCGGGCATTAGATTTTATCTGAATAATCCTACTAAATTTTCACTTCGCTCAAGCCTTGCTTTAAGTAAAAATGACGCAGCTAGTAAGCTGGCACGCACACTTCAAGCAAAGCTTGAGGTGGCTGTTTTACAGAATGCGGAGCTCAATGCGGCGGTTTTGCGCCCGGTGCGCCTCCGAATCGTTGGCGGTTACGGGCTTGGTTTCGCCGTAGCCGTGGGCGCGTAGGCGGGTGGCGGGCACGCCGTGGCCACTGAGGTAGCCTAGCACGGCCTGGGCCCGGCGCTGGCTCAGGCTGAGGTTGGCGACGGGTGTGCCCACATTGTCGGTGTGGCCGGCTACCTCCACGCGCAACGTGGGGTTTTGCCGCAGAAACTCAACCAGGCGGTCGAGCTCGGTGCGCGAGCGGGGCTTAAGCGCCGCCTGGTTGGAATCGAAAAACAGGTTATTCAGCACGGCGCTTCGGCCACTTTTGGCGGGGTCGAGGTAAATGTCGAGCGTGAGCGGGTCAAATTTCTGTTGGCTGGAATAATCAAAGCTAAGGCTCCTGAGCAGGTAGCCGGGCGCGGTGGCGTACATGGCGTAGGCACGGCCTTCGTTGAGCACGGCCGTGTATTGGCCGTTTTCGGCATCGGAGTAAACCTGCTGGGTCAAGGCATTGGTGCCGAGGTCAAAGAGCTGCACCATGGCGTTGAGCGGCTGCTTGGTAACGGCGTCGAACACGCGGCCCTGGGCGTAGGTGCTGGTTTCGCGGGCGCGCACGCTAGCCGGCACTTCCGTGCCGTAAATGCGGATAGCGGGCAGCGCCCCCGCGGGGTCGCCGGGCTTGGGCGGGTCGGCGCGGGTGTAGTAGGCGCGCTTGTTATCGGAGGAGATGTAGAGCGAGGCCTCGTTGGCGAAGGTATTGAAAGGGTAGCCCAGGTTGCGCGGCGTGCTCCACTGGCCTTTGTCGTCGAGCTCGGCGCGAAAAATATCGCTGCTACCCAGCCCCACCAGGCCATTGGTGGCGTAGTAAAGCGTGGTGCCGCTGGCGTGGATAAACGGCCCCAGGTCATCGCCGGCTGTGTTGATGGGCGCGCCTAGGTTGCGCGCCTGGGTCCAGGAGCCGTCGGCGCCCACGGTACTCACGTAAATGTCGTAGCCGCCGAGCCCGCCGCCGCGCTGCGACGAAAAGTAGAGCGTGCGCCCATCGGCCGAGAGCGAGGGCTGCGAGTCCCAGGCCTTGGAATTGACCAGCAGGCCGAGGTTGCGCGGGGCCGTCCACTGGTTGCCGCGGCGCCGCGAGATGTAGAGGTCGCAGTTGCCCACGCCGCCGGGCCGGCCACAGCTCGTGAAAACCAGCGTGTTGCCATCGCCCGAGATAGTAGCTGTGCCTTCGTTCTCGCGCGAGTTGATGTTGGGCGAAATGGATTGCGGCGCGCCAAACGTGCCGTCGGCCCCCACGGTGCTGATGAAAACGTCCTCGTTTTCCTGGTAGCGCTTCTCTGGGCTACGCTGCACGGTGAAAATGAGCGACTTGCTATCGGCGGTGAGCACCGGGAAGTACTGGTCGCGGAACTGGTTAATCGGGGCGGGCAGCAGTTCGGGGGCCGGGCCGGTGGGGTGCGCCATGGCCTCGGCTGCGAAGTCGCAGTTTTGGAGTTGTAGCTTAGCCAGGGCCACCTGCGCTTTATTGGTGGGGCTAGTGGCCAGGTAGTTGGTGTAGGCCAGCCGCATGGTGGCGTAGTCGCCCACCTGGGCCGCTAGTTTGCCTAGCAGCAGGTAGTCGCCGGCGCGGGCGGGCTCCACGGGCAGCTTGGCTAGCCCGGTTTTGTAGCTCTGCAACGCATTGGCATTGTCGCCGAGCGTGACGAGCAGCGAGCCCCGCCGCAGATACGGGTCGCCGTAGTCCGGAAACTTATCGATGAGCTGCTGCCACATCAGCAAGGCCTGCTGGGGCTGGCGGTCTTTGAAGTACAGGCTCTGGGCCTTTTCGTAGAGGCTACGCGCCTTGCTGTCGGTGATGCTGGCGGGCGCTTGCTGCGCGAGAGTGGGCACGGCGGCCAAGCAAAGCAGCAGGCCAGAGGAGAGCAGAGTTTTGGAGAGCATAGCTGAGGTGCGGGCGGAAAAACAACGCGCCAGATACCGAGGCAGCGCGCCGGCCTACCGACCTAGCGGCGCAACTGCGCAGTTAAAGTATAGCTTGAAACGGCAAAAAGCCCCCGTTTCGTGCCGAAACGGGGGCTTTTTGCTATTAACTCCAATCTTTTAGCAGCAGAGTACCGCTAGGGGGGCTACGGAATGTCGAGGTACTTATGGGTTTGCAGCGACACCTGCCAGCGCGGATTGGCCTTCACGTAGTCGATGAGGGCGGGCGTCATGCGGGCGGCGCGGCTCCACTCGGGCTGCAGGTACAGGCGCGTGGTTTCGGGCACCAAGGCCGCGTGCTCCTCGGCCCATTTGAAGTCGCTTTCGTTGAAAACGATGATTTTCAGCTCGTCGGCGTGGGCGAGCACCTCGGGCAGCGGGGCCTTAAACTTCTTGGGCGACACGCATATCCAGTCCCAGTTGCCGGAGAGCGGGTGCGCGCCGCTGGTTTCAATCCAGGTTTTGAAACCGGCTTCCTGCAAGGCTTTGGTGAGGGGCAGGCAATTGTGCATCAGTGGCTCGCCGCCGGTGACAACGACGTGGCGGCCGGGATGCGCGCTGGCCGCCGCCACGAGGGCCGCGATGGTCTGGCGGGGGTGCGCGTCGGCGTCCCACGACTCCTTCACGTCGCACCATACGCAGCCCACGTCGCAGCCGCCGAGCCGGATAAAGTAGGCCGCCCGCCCCGTATTAAACCCCTCTCCCTGAATAGTATAGAACTGCTCCATTACGGGAAGCATTGAAGCAGCAGCGGCAGGCTGCACGATGGGCAGCGCGGCTAGTAAATCGGTAACAACTGACATAAGCAAACAAAAAAACGGGCGCGACTTACGTCAACGCCCGGGGCGCAACCGGGGGTTCCGGCCACTCAAATTTACGCAAGAATCGAGTAGCGCGAACTACAAAGTTCGCGCTACGGTCGTGGCTGCTACTGCTTCGGATACACCTCGCCCTTGGCGGCGCGCAGCGTGTTGAGCAGCAGCATGGCGATAGTCATGGGGCCCACGCCGCCGGGCACGGGTGTAATGCGCGAGGCTAGCGGGGCCACCTCGGCAAAGTTGACGTCGCCCTTCAGAGCGTAGCCGCTCTTGCGGTTGGCGTCCGTTACGCGGGTGGTGCCCACGTCGATAACCACGGCGCCGGGCTTCACCATGTCGGCCGTCACGAATTCAGGGCGGCCGATGGCGGCCACGATAATATCGGCTTGGCGCACGATTTCAGCCAGGTTCTTCGTGCGCGAGTGGCATAAAGTAACAGTGCAATTAGCTGTTTCCAAGTTCTTGGCTAGCAATATACTAACTGGCGTGCCCACAATGTTGCTGCGGCCAATAACCACGGCGTGCTGGCCGCTGGTTTTGATGCCCTGGCGCGCCATCAGCTCCACAATGCCGGAGGGCGTGGCGGGCAGCAGCGCGGGCAGGCCGGCCACCATGCGGCCCAGGTTGGTGGGGTGAAAACCGTCCACGTCCTTTTCGGGGCGGATGGCTTCGATGACCTTTTCGGCGTCGATATGCCGGGGCAGCGGCAGCTGCACGATAAAGCCGTCGATGGCCTCGTTCTCGTTGAGGGCCGCCACCTGGGCTAGCAGCTCGGCCTCGGTAATATCGTCCTCGAAACGCAGCAGCGTGCTCTCGTAGCCCACGCGCTCGCAGGCCAGCACCTTATTGCGCACGTAGGTTTCGGAACCGCCGTCGTGGCCCACGAGGATGGCGGCGAGGTGCGGCACCGGCTGGCCAACGGCTTTCAGCGCCGCTACTTCGGCGGCAATTTCAACTTTGATATCCTCGGCAGTTTGCTTGCCGTCGATGAGGTGGGGCGCGTCTTGGGACATGGGGGAAAAGTAGCGCGGACTTTTAATCCGCGGTGAAGTAAATGCTGACTTAGGTGGCCGGTAGCAAGGCTGCGCTACCGGGGCTAGCGCACGGTGATGCCGGCTTGCGTGAGGTGTTGGTAAATGCTGGCCAACAGCTCGCTTTTAAGCGCCTGCTCCTGCCGAATGTTGTTTATCCAGAACAATACTTTGAGGTCGTAGCCCGCGGTGTTGACGCTATTGAGCAGGATTTCGGGCGCCGCCCGGTGCAGGGTATTGGGGTTGTTGAGCACTTCCTCGGTGATGAGCTGGCGGGCCTGGGCCAGGTCGGTTTCGGGCCCCAGGTTGAGGGCCAGCTCGGTGCGAATGTGGTTGTTGCTGAGCGTCCAGTTGATGACGTGGCCCGAGAGCAAATCGCCGTTGGGCAGGATAATCTCGGAGCCCGCCTGCGAGATGAGCTTGCTGGAGCGAATCCCGATGTCCTTCACGCGGCCCGTTTTGCCATTTACCTCAATGTAGTCGCCGACCTGAAACGGCCGCTCAAAAATGAGGATGATGCCCGACACCAGGTTGTTGATAATATTTTGCAGGCCCAGGCCGATACCCACGCCCAGGGCCCCGAGCACAATGGCGATTTTATCGACCGGCAGGCCCGAAGCCAGCGTGGCCAGAAACAAGCCCACCGCCAGAATACCCAGCCGGATGGCCACCATCCAGGAGCCCTTGCGGTCGGGGTCGGCATTGAAATCGTCGTCGCTTTCACCGAAGAAATAGCCCACGTACTTCTGCAGCTGAATGGTGAGGGCGATGATGCCCACAAACAGCAGAATATTGCCCAGCGTAAACGAGACGCTGCCCAGCTGGTGCGGCGCCGTAAGCGCGTGCTCGATAATGCGGTGCAGCAGCGCGTACAGGTTCAGGTTGGAGGCAAACAGCATCAGCCAGAGCACGCCTACAATGGCGGTGAGCAGCTTGCGCAGCCCACTCTCCATTTTGTCGAAGCTAAAGCGCTTGCTGAGGCCGCCCTGCCGGCTGCGCCGCAGCTGGAGGTAGAATGCCTCCGTAACGACCCGCACAAAAGCCGAGAGGGCCACTACCTGGGTGAGCCCGTAGATGGCCGTAGTGGTCAGCATCTTGGCCAGGCTCACGCGGCCCGAGGCGCTGGCTAGCCCCGCCAGAATATTGAGGCCAACGAAAAGCAGCGCCACCGGCCGCACAAAACCCGCCAGCACGCGGTGCTGGCGCAGGTAGCGCCAAAACTGCCACCCTAGCCCGGCGGCCGCTACGTTGAGCAGCGGCGCCACCCAGCGCAGCCCCAGCCCCGGCGCCTGCCCCGCGTAGGCAAAGGTGAGGGCGAAGAACGCGACCATCACGCCCACCCAGTACCAGAACAGCGGCCGGGGCCAGCTGCGCCAGCCCAGCCCCGTGAGCGTGGCGAGCAGCAGCAGCTGCAACAAGCTGGTGTAAGCAGCCGGCGCGCTCAAATCGAGAAACGGGGCCAGGCTGAACACCACCAGCAGCGCCGACGCTACCGGCACCGGCCGCAGGTAGTGCAGGCGGTGCTCGGGCAGGGCTAGCGGCGTAGGGCTGGCTACGCCGGCGGCTTCCCCGCCGGCGGCGGGTTGCAGGGCTTGAAAATTACGAAATACCCACGCGAAGAAGCCCGCGGCCACCACGGCCATCCACGCCCAGTAGTCCCAATTCTCACTGAAATAGTAGCTCACCAGCGAGCGCTGGGCGGCGTAGGACTGCCGCACCAGGGCGCTGGTCTGCTCATCGGCCACAATGCGGCTAGGGTGCCAGAGCGGTGGCAGCTCGGCTTGGCTGTTGCTGCGGCCAAAGCGCAACTGCTGCTCGCGCACCACATCCTGCAATTCCAGCGCCTGGATGTAGCCATCCGACACCCGGGTTTGCAGGCCGGCCACCACCTGGCGGCGGCTGGCCAGCAGCGCGGTGGCACGGTCTTGCTTGCTTTGGAGACGGGCTAGCGCGCGGCCCACGGCCGTGGTGATGGGCGGGCGGGCGGCAGCGGGCGGCAGCGCGGTAGTTAGGGTATCGAGCCGGGCCTGCATGGCAGTGAGTTGCTGGCTGCCGCTGGCCAGGGCAGTCCGCCATTCGCCCAGCTTGGTCTGCATATCGGTCAGCAGCACGCGGTACATCTGGAGCTGCTTCACATCCACGACGTTGCCAAACTGGTCGAGGTTCTGGCGGATGGTTTCGAGGTTGTCCTCCACCGTGGGCAGGTCTTCGCGCAGGTCTTCGGTATCGGTGGCGCGGCGGGCCGTGCCGTTCACGCGGCTCAGCACGAAGTAGGCCCGCTCGATGCGCTGGGCCAGCGAGTCGGGCAGCACGGGGACAGGCGCGCGGCGCGCTTTGGCCTTATTGCTGGCCGGCTGCTGCGGTGCGGGGGCCGCCGCAACGCCTTGGCTCAGCAGCAAGCCCCCTAGTAGCAGGTGGAAACACAAACCGAATGAAAATAACCGCATTCAACAACGTTAGGTGGAACCCTATCTTGGCCGGCACTACCGGCTCTTCTCACTTTCTAATGAAGCACTTTTTTACTGTCCTACGGAAATACGCCAGCGTGGAAGGACGCGCTAGCCGCGCGGAGTACTGGAATTTCTGGCTGTTCTATTACCTGTTTTCTGTGCTGCTCGCCTTTGTCGAAGTCACCCTGCGCACCCATTTCCTCGTGCTAACCTATGCCGCGGCAATGTTCTTCCCAAGCCTAGCCGTTGGCATGCGCCGGATGCATGACTTAGGCAAATACGGTAGCTACGCCTTGATTCCGGTCTACTGCCAGCTCCTGGCCTGCCTACCGGGCAACAAGGGCGCTAATGCTTACGATTTTCGGCCGCTAGCCACTGCCCCCTAGCCAGCGGCAGCGCAGCTTCACCAGCATAAAAAAGCGCGGCCCCTTTCGGAGCCGCGCTTTCTTCATCAGTCAATTTTGAGTACTGCCAGAAACGCTTCTTGCGGAATCTCGACCGAGCCCACCGAGCGCATCCGCTTCTTGCCTTCTTTCTGCTTTTCGAGCAGCTTGCGCTTGCGGCTGATGTCGCCGCCGTAGCACTTGGCAATTACGTTTTTGCGCAGGGCCTTCACGGTTTCGCGAGCGATGATTTTCTGGCCAATAGATGCCTGAATAGCAATGTCGAACATCTGGCGGGGCAGCAGCTCACGCAGCTTTTCGCAGAGGCGCTTGCCCCACTCGTAGCTCTTGGAGCGGTGCACGATGGCCGAGAGGGCGTCCACCTTCTCGCCGTTCAGCATCACGTCGAGCTTCACCATGTCCGACTCGCGGTAGCCAATCAGCTCGTAGTCGAGCGAAGCGTAGCCGCGGCTGATGGTTTTGAGCTTATCGAAGAAGTCGAACACGATTTCCGACAGCGGCAGCTCGAAGTTCATTTCCACGCGCTCCGAGGTCAGGTAGCTCTGGCCCTTGATGATGCCGCGCTTCTCCATGCAGAGCGTGATAATCGGCCCCACGTAGTCGGACGCCGTGATAATCTGCGCTTTGATGTAGGGCTCCTCGATGAGCTTAATCAGGTTCGGCTC
>Ga0160429_1001093_pt1 | contig 16123 bp, 15 predicted proteins | sample SolpanmetagenomR_FD_108199 | JGI IMG/M metagenome (GOLD analysis project Ga0160429, IMG submission 108199) | Solar panel surface microbial communities from Lawrence Berkeley National Laboratory, California, USA - R | ecosystem: Engineered > Built environment > Solar panel > Unclassified ...
AGGCTTTTCCGGGCCAAACCCACCCCAGTCTGTCAGTCCCTATGACTGCAGAACAATATCGTACATTTCAGCACAGAAAACTCGATGCAGAACTGGACTCAGCTTTCCAAGGCAATCAACAACGATCACAAGCTGGAGTCTCTGCATCAGCTTTCCAAGGCGGCTTGGGCATCTCTGGCTTCATGCCTGACACTGCTGTCGGCATGCCAGGTTATGGATACTTGAACCCCAAGGCCATAACATCACCAAAGAGAAAACCAATGCCTCTCACACCTCCCATGCAAACCACAAGTCAGTGAACGAATCCGATATTAGACCTCGACAGATTACTAATGTACCAGCAGATTTCTTCCCTTCCACACCTGAACAAACTCCTTTCTGTCGTGTTATTGACTTCAGCCCAATCAGAGCACCTCTTGAACTCCCAAAACAGTCCACAAACTCGAGGCGCGAGTCTGAAGTGCAGCAAGGACCTTCAGGTCTTCAGATCATTGTCACTGAACCAGCAAGAGATGGAAGTGCATCATCATCTGACGTCAAGATCAAGATGGAGCAGCCTACTACTGCTGGTCCATTCCCGTCCCCTCCCAACACTGCACCTATTCCGTCTGGAAGAACTTTCGATGCCAGCTTCATCCCTGGCCCTCCATTGCACAGTATGCCTGCCCTTAGACTCGGAGGTCCAACCAATGCTACACCATTCGATCTCTTCAATGAGCTAGTCGATATGTCAGCCTCAACTTCACCTCAAATGTCTTCCCCAGAGCAGTCACCAATGCAGGTGTGTAGTGAGTTTCCACCCCAACAGATGAACCTTACCAACTACCCCGTCATGGATTTGAGTGCCGGCTTCCAATTCTTCGACGCTGGAGCAGCATCAAACTTTGGACCATGGGATGCGCGTACATCAACTTCACCTCGGTCTAACTCCTTGGATATGGATTCAGTTATGGAAGATACTGGTGTATCTATGGAGGAAGTTCAAGCTTACATTGAGGAGCCTGATGTCAACCGTGGTGGCAAGTGGAGATGTCTCTTTCCTGAATGTGACAAGCTATTTGGTCGTAAGGAGAACATTCGCTCGCATGTTCAGACTCATCTCGGTGACCGACAGTTCAAGTGTCTTCACTGCCAAAAGTGCTTCGTCAGACAACATGACTTGAAGCGTCACGCGAAGATTCACTCTGGAGTCAAGCCTTATCCATGCAGCTGTGGAAACACTTTTGCCAGGCACGACGCTCTCACTAGACACCGTCAACGTGGCATCTGTGATGGTGGTCTTCCTGGAGTAGTGAAGAAGATGGTCAAGCGTGGCAGGCCAAGAAAGGAGAGGTTGAACACTGAGGAGAGAGCCGACAAGGCGAACAGGACCAGGGCTGCTACCGCAAACAAGGCTTACGCCTCTTCCGAGTCTGGCGACTCGGAGGAGGACAGCTTGCCGTCAACCCACAACAGCCCTTCTCAACCATCGCGTCACAACTCTCCTCTCATCTACGACAGCCTCGACCTTTCGCCTCTTCAACAAGAGAATCTAGCCACTTTCGACCAACCCACCACCACCTCAGCCTCGTCACATATGTTTCCTCAAACTTCCTTCTCGCCATCAGTCTTCTCCACCACTCCACCTCCCGTCTCGCCTTACAGCACCGGAGACAAGCCCTCGTCACGTAAATCCTCTACCATCACCGCAACAGCAACAGCTTCTCCCCACAACAACAACATCTTGTCCTTTGAGGAAGACTCTGGAATCGACGCAGATGTCAAGGACATGGCTCTCTTTGGTCTTCGCGACAACATCCTGGACCAAACTCCTGAGCTCACGCACTCTTCGGCACCGTCGACCCGTACAGGTGACGTTGATTTCAACCATGCCTTCAACAGCAGCCAATTCGGTCAGTCAATCACGTGGACCGACCAGTCTAACGCTCTCTTCGATGACCCATTGCTTGATGGTATCAGCCAGGATCCAACTTGGGATAATGACTTCTTGAACTTTGACAATACTGACAACAAGTCATTCTCTCTGTTCAATGACCAGACCGTCTTTGGCGCAGACCTTAATGGAGCCACATCAAGCAACTAACCAGGATGTATACTGTCAGAAGGGAACTTTGATTGTTATATATGGGACAAAACACACAGATTGTCGATCGGCGGCGTTTTTGTCCACTTTTTAACGGATTCATGACCAGCTCTTCTATGTCGTTCTCTTCGTTATCATTCTAGGAGGCTGAGTCATTTTGGAAGGACTTGAAGTGCGGGAAGGAAGTAGGAGAGCACGCTACAACGGTTGTTTTGTATAGTTATGAGAAGCTTAATTCATCGAATTGATATCGTGTATAGCTCGACAGGCAAAGTTCTCTTTTCTCTAGTGAAATCCTACGCTGATGTGTTTATTCCCCTGTTCATGTGGCATCCCCACAGCCGAATTTCTACAGAAGCGAGAGACCCCATGTTGGTCCTACTGTTGGAACATGGGTCTAATTTTTATCGTCCTAGCTCGTCAAACCATTCTCGTCAGCTTTCGAATAAGCTTCCTTCTTTCTGCCACACTAGCTACCCCAATCTCGATTGAGATATGTCGAGGATTAGATTGGGCTTGTCCATACACTTCCTGGCTCCGTGTGCCTGTACCACGGGCATGGACTTGGGTATACATGGACTGTGTAGTCCTTGGGGTCGAGGCGTGATGGTTCACCGAATGCGTTGTTGTGTTCTTTGGTAGTGGCTATTGTGTTTCATTACGAATGTCCCCTGTTCTGATGAGAATGTTGTTTGCGCAGGAGCAGTTTTGCGGCTGATGTGTTGAGCTTCGACGGTTTGATAGTTGGAAGCACGGAAGACGCTTAGACAACAGTGGACGTCACAGTCATGGTGCGAGCAAAGACGTCGAAGCTCAATTTCCAGTCTTCCACAAACTATAAGCTCGTCCTGGTGTCCAGTGGTCATCACTGGTATGGCTTTTTCGACAGATCCAAGTCTGCTCATCCCATACAACTCTGTCATTTCGAGTGTAAGCCTTGCCATTACTCTGCCATGTCTCAGCAGTACTATTATGAGCGCGCTGCGACTGCTGCACGTTAAGCTCTTCCACTTGGACATCCTCTTCTACGCTGCTATCCGCAGTCCTATCACCAGGATTGTCTAAGTCACCAGATACTACATCAGCACGAGGCGTGTTTTGTGCCTTCTTAGATTTAGGCTTCTTGGCAGAAACAGCTTCATGCTTATTCTTCCACATGCCGCCATAACGATAGAACTGGTGCTCTTCCGAATGGTCACCATCAATGACTCCGCCACTCACTTTCTTCCAGCATGAGCCAGGGCACAGGAAATGCCATGTTCCCTCTTCGTCTATCTGACAGCGGACGAGTACGTCGCGAGGTGTATGGCAGAGTGAGCATGGTTTGCGGTAGTCACGAGGCGTGCCTGGCATCGAGCAGAAATATTGAGAAGACGGATATGCAGGACGCTATATGATGCTCGTATGTAGTGCATCGACCTTTGCAAAACTGTCTACGTCCTACGTCATAGGAGGATGTGGGGTGTTGGTGGTTTCATCGTCTCTTAAACAGCCTCGCCTCATCCTACTTCTCAGCATCTCCTTTCATTTCTGTTCTCGAAAACTGGTAAGTTATTCCCATTCACTCTATCCATAATGTCTCTCGCACGTACCTCTCGACAAACTCTCCGCTGTGCTCACCTTGCCACAAACCGCGTCCCCCGTATCTCGTCATCGTCATCAGCACTGCTCAAACAAACACTCACAAGTCCTTTCAACAGTACCTCTTCAAGACACAACAACACCTTCTACAGAAACTTCAGAACCACTACATCCATCATGTCTTTCTCCAACACCAATGTCGAAAACGCCGACCCCTACAAGTCAAAGAACCTAGAGAACCCGGAGCTCGAAGACAAAGTCGGTGACCTCATTGCTTTTGTCGAAAAATGCAAGTTCTGCATGATGGGCACGAGGACCTCTGACGGTCTCATCGTCAGCAGATGCATGGCTCTCGCCGGCAAGGTACGTCAATTCCAGCACACTCAGCTCCCCAACACAAAACTCTCCAAACACAAAACCACAAAGCTTGCAGCATACACAAACTAATGCCCCGCCAGGAAGGCAACGGTATCGACCTCATCTTCCACGCCAACACCGAATCCGGCAAAACCGACGATCTCCAAAACGACCCCGACATCAACCTCGGCTTCCTCAACAACGCCGGCGAATGGGCCTCCATCTCCGGCAAAGCCGACATCGTCACCGATCGCGACCTCGTCCACAAGTACTACTCGCCCGCGCTCAAGGCGTGGATTGGGGATTTGGGCGATGGCAAGCACGATGGTGGACCAGAGGATCCGCGTGTGTGTTTGATCCGTGTTAATGCCAAGACGGCGCAGTATGCGGTCAGCAAGAGGACGTCTGTGGGTGGGTTTGTGGAGTTCGCGAAGGGTGTTGCGACGGGGGAGACGCCGAGTGTGAATAAGTTGAGGTATCTGGATGACAAGGAGTTGCAGCAGTGGAGAAGCCAGGCAAAGTAGATGCGTGGCGAAAGGGGAGATGAGGAAGCAACAAAAGACATCGGATGACTAGGTAATCGTGCTAATCGAGATGCCATAATTCACATTATATCATAGGATGCAAGAAATCAAATGAAAGCCCATGCATTTTCTCTCAATGACCAGGTTTCGTTCTGGATACCTGCGCCTTCAATATGTGTCCCAGGCCTAGAAGGTCAGATCTTTTCCTTTTTCGCAATATTCATCACAGACATCAGCGAAATCGCGTTCTCCAAAACTCCAGCACCACTCACACCTTTCCTCTGCCCTGCCCTGTCCTGTCCTGTCCTCCCCTGCCCTGCCTCCGGCCCAGATACAGACTTCAACAGAAGTTCGTCCTCACAATCCAACACACCCCCTCGTCCTCATCATCCTAGGATAAAAATCCGAAAGAATAAAAAAAAACATCCAAATCAGTGAAAAGATCAAATCCATCTATCCTTCCATACCTCCAGTCACCTCTGCAACTCCAGCATACGCTTGATCCCAAGGCTGGGCAGCATAAACATACATCCCGCGCAGAACCATACACGATACAAGTCATCGTCATCACGTTGTGTATTACTAGATCCCGCAACCCTGAACCACTGTCTTTTCCAACAGTGGAAGATCTGGCGATGATGAGCCCTGAAAAGACTCGAAAGTGTTCTGGTTAAGGTCAAATCCAATAGTCTTCATGGGATGTCATTCAAATGACCACCACTCTCTTGACAAACAGTGATGCCACACGCTAGAGCTTCGTTGCTGCCATGATAGAGAAGTGGCGATGTAGCTTGATTGGAAAGCGTCAAAAGTGATGAGAAGAACTGGAAGAGAGACTGTGTTGTCTGGACAGATCTTGGCTCGCTGGGCTTGCAATTTTCTGTAGAAGGGGAGCTTGACGACGTTGTAGTTGGGGGGAAGCGAGCGCAGTATTGAGGGGGGATCTGAGGTTATCAACGAAGTAAGGTGTCTCGAAGGTGATGTTGATGGCAATGGGAGAGTAATTGGAATGCAGGCGAGGCACGTCTCTGTCAATGAAGTATAACGTCCTAATCAGTACTCATACTACGATGGCGAGCAGTATCGAAGCTATATATTCTCTTAGGAGAGCTAACGAACTCCTTTCATAGGTAAAACGTATGTATGAGGATTGCTCTAATACTTTAGCATTAGCTACACCTCCTCCACTTTCGCGCACTCTCGATGAGCCAGGTCCTCGATGGGTGCTTATTGAAGTGCAAACTCAGCTGAATACTAGGATGTGAAGACTGCTGGTAATGCTCAAATGTGTTTGAAGGTTGGCGGCGCTGCTGAAATTGCATATAGCTTCGATACAACTGGCCTACTACCATACTCAAGTAACACGAACATCAGTCAAATCCCATCTTCCAGAATCGTACACATCATATTCATTTCCCATCCCAAACCGCAGCTCCATTCAGCTCACTCCCCTCTCCCACTAATCTCCACAATCTTATCCGCAAACCTCCTCACCGGATCCTCACTATGCATTGCCAAATCCACCTGTATCAGGACATCCTTGATACCCACATTCAGCCTTCCTCCTCCAATCCTACTCACAGCCTCCTCCTGCATCCTCTTATCGCCCCCAAACGCCTTCGAATCCACTAACGCGCGCATCAGCTCCCCCACATCGCTCAAATATGGCACCGCAATCCTCTCCGCAAACTCGCCGCTCAGCTGCAAATGATCCAGGACCTCAGCATGGCTCGTCGTCGCCAAAATAAGCAAGCGGCGGCCCGCAGGCGGCTTACGCGACAGCAGATACGACAACGTATTCACAATCTCGTTGCTGAATCTAGGACCAATAGGGCTCCAACTGACCAATTTCTCGATTGCGTCAAGGACGATGATGCTCATGGTAGATTTGTACGCGTCCGCAAAGACTTTGCTCAGTTGGGCCACTTTGCCACTTTCGCTGTATCCAATCATATCTGCACCGGACACGAGACGGATGAAGGGGGAGCCAGAGTCCAGGGCCATTTTGGCGGCGAGTGCGGATTTGCCAGAGCGTGGTGGGCCGTAAATTAGGACGGGGAGGAGGTTGGATTGGGCGGAGGCGCGGACACCCTCGACGTAGACTTCGCCTTGGTGGAGGATGTCGCCGACGGTCGGGGAGTAGTGGATGATTCCGGAGGAGAAGCAGTCGGCGAGCGATTCTTCGTTGACGCCGAATGCGGGTTTGACTTCCTCGAGCGCCCGCATGAAATCGAGCATCGTGAGGGACATGTCGAGGAAGTCGTCTTTGAGTGAAGCCATGGTTCCTGCTTTGATGTGACGGTTCATGGCGTAAGACGAGGCGGCGCGGACAAGACCTTCGATTTCGGCACCAGAGAAGTTTTTGGTGAGGCGGGCGAGCTCGGCAATGTCGACGTCGGGAGCGAGACGTTTTTCGCCTTTCCAGCGGGCGGTGTGGATGTCGAGGATTTGTTGGCGGCCTTTCTCGTCAGGTAGGGAGATTTCGACATGGAGTTCTAGACGACCGGGACGGAGGAGGGCGTCGTCGATCATGTCTTTGCGGTTGGTCATGCCGATGAGGAGGATGTTGTTGAGTTGTTCGACACCGTCCAGTTTGGAAAGCAATTGGTTCACTACGCTGTCGCCTACTCCTGTACCTCCTCCTGCACCGCTGCCTCTTTGTTTGCATACTGCGTCGAGTTCGTCAAAGATGATCAAATGTAGTCCACTTTCCTCGCCCTTTTCTTTTTGATCCTTTTCTGCGTCCGCGAATAGCTTTCGAATGTTTTCTTCGGACGCACCAACGTACTTATTCAGCACTTCGGGCCCGTTTATGACTTTGATGCTCTCTGCATTGAACATTTGTCCAATCTTGCGGGCTATCAACGTCTTACCAGTACCGGGAGGCCCATACAGTAGTATACCTTTGACGTGCTTCATTCCGAGTTTTGTCATCAGACCTGGCGGATATACACGAGAAGCAAATGCTCTTCGAAAGATGGCTTTGAATTCTGTATCTAGACCACCAATACCCATGTCCTCAAACTTGAAATCCGGTTGTATGAGGGCATTCGCGGCTGGTCTGCTAATGGACGCTGCAATGTTGACTTGTGGACCAGTGACGTTAGGACTTTTGAAAAAATTGATGGTTGTTTGTGTCGTTAAGATTCCTCTTCGATCTCGAATTCGTTGTCCTTGCTGCATCACATCTCCATTACCGACTTCTGTGCTCTTCACTTCCAATCTCAGAGCATAGCTCTGGTAGTCGAATAAGAATTGCTGACCAGGCGCAAAAATTTGATTCTGGTATATGCGTGTTACCTGTTCCGACAACTTATCTTGGTCCAGTTGTTGATCTGTTGCCCGTCGTCCGGCGAAGCTCACGTTGACATCCATGGACATCATGTATACGGCGTTACCCTCGGAGAAGGGATCGTAAGGTTCGACATTGACTATATCAGTCATTGCTATCCTGGCTGTATTCCTGTGTGCATCTGATAGACTGATTTGGCCCCGAGGAAAGCCTTGAAGAGGTCGCGCAGTGAAGACGAATTGATTGTTGACGAGAATGTATGGGTCTGTACGATCTCGAGTATTGGGCGAGATGTCTTCTGGTGATACAGCTACTCTTTGAGCATGTTAGTGCATTGAAGAAGATGATTGAGATTGAGACATTGGACATACAGGTTGCCGAAGATGTATGGCTCACCAGGAGCCTTGGATGGACGAAGTTGCATAGGAGCCCTCATGGCTGGAGATGCTTGTCGTTGAGGTGCTCGTGGTGGTTGATCTAAGTATGAAGGAGGGGCTTGATGGTGAGGTCCTGCTGGTGGAGGAGGAACTGGTCGCGATCTGCCAAACATTGGTATTTAATTGTTGTAGACGAGAGCGGGGGTGGAAGACAAGATATGGATGTAGTAGCTGCAGGACACGTAACAAGATGGGATGAATTGGTTGTGAAATGTACAGCTATGCGTATGAGGTGTGACGATGCTTCTACTCTGCGGGACTAGCTCCGGTATGTACTTCGCAGACAACAATCATTCCTTCATTTATCCACCTTCCATCCAGCACCATCACAATGCCCCTCCACCTCCTCGGCAAGAAAAGTTGGAACGTCTACAACCCGACCGCCATCGCAAAGGTCCGCGCCGACGAAGCCCGCTCCGCCGCTCGTGAAGAAGCTCAAAATGAACTCGAGCTCGCCTACCAAGCTGATCTTCGATTGGCACTCCTTCGTGGCCTCCCTCAACCTCCACGACCAGCAGAGCTAGACCTAGATATAGAAGCCGAGGTTCAAAGCGGGAGACGAAAAGAGCCAAGAGAGAAAGGACAGGATGATGGGCGCGAGGAGAAGCTGAGGAAGATGAAGAGGAAGCGTGTTGGCGAAGATGATACTGATATGGAATTGAGAGTTGCCAAAGCACAGATGACCGAAAGAGATAACGAGGCGGACAGTGGCAGGAGAAGTGGCCCGAGGAGGGACGACAGGAAGGAAAAGGAAAGTCTGCCTCTTGTCGGTGAAGATGGACATATACAGCTTTTTGCGCCTGTTTCGCCAACTGGACCCGCTCACGATGCTCGAAAGCAGAATCCAGAGGAAACGCTGCGGAAGAAACAACAGGAAGAACGCGAGGGAGGGGCGATGAGGTTTGATGCGGCAGGAGGCAACAGAAGTAATCCAGCAACAACACCATGGCATGCTGGATCAGCGTCAAAAGTAGCTGGCACGAATTTACCGGACGGACAAGCAACAGAAACAATAGGCAGAGATGCTTGGGGCAATGAAGATGCGGGTCGAAAAACGAGAGATGCCATGCGAATGTCAACAGCAGATCCTATGGCAATGATGCAAATGGCTCAGCGGAAGCTAAAAGAAGTTGAGAGGGAGAGAGAAGCATGGAAGAAGGGACGAGAGGTCGAGACAGGTATCGTTTCGAAGGCCACCGAGTCGAGGCACAGTCGTGATCGTGATGACAGAAGATATGAACGTAGCCATCGTAGTCGCGACCATCACGACAGAACCGAGCGTAGACACGACCGCCACAAGCGTAGTAGAGATCGAAGTCGTGAACGGCGACACATCCATCCTAGATGGCACAGTCGTAGTAGAAGTCCCGATCGCGAACATCATCGTAATCATCGTAGGACACGAGCATGAAGAGATGGGCCAACTTGGGATTATATGAGAAACACGAGTAATACTGATGATCCACGAATTAACGAAACAAGATACGAAGACAAGAATCTCCAATAGTTCAGTGAAGGATTTTGAATTTTATTGACCCGTCCCCTGAAGCACTCCACAGCCACTTCCAAGCTGTTATTCTTCTCGAAGGATTAATTGATCCCTTAGTGTTCTGCATTCGGCATCATTTCATTTTGTTTATAAGCTTATTTGCAATCCTCTAGACAATGCACAGTAACCTCCACGACACCATTTCTGCCACAGAAATGCGTGACACTAACCAATGTGTTCCATACTATCGATCGCCCATTATCAAGAAACCTTAGTAAAAGCAAGTTGACAGGAAGGTTTGATACTGTAAATAACACTTCATTACTATACTACTACCAAACTACCATACAAAACCAGTACGTCAAAAAAAGGCATGTGAACCAGCCAAAAAGGCACATCAACTAACCACGACCACTCTTTTTGGTATGTCATGTGAATTTTCAACAAAATATTCGCCGATTGCTTTGAAAGACTACCAAGAGGTGAATGTGGTACGTGTGTCGTTTGCTGACAATAGGAATAGACTGGACTGCGCCTCCTCGGTGAAAGTTTTGAAAATCAAAGGATACGACCGCCTGGTCTTTTTATAAGTGTAGCAGACGCGTACGATTTAGTCGGCTGCTCTATGCGTAGTGGTGAAGACAGAAGTATGGGCGTCGAGTCATCAAAGGACCTGCCACTAGACGAGCAGTAGCGGTGTCATTGAAGGAGAGCTTCATGTCTTTGCTTCGAACTGGGAATATTATAGATTTTGGTAATGGCTGTGGTCGTGGCTTGTCAACCGTGTCTGCTTGGAAGTGAGGCATAGGACGGGAGGCAAGTTCGCGTCGATCGTGTTGAGTAGAACTGGCAGCTCGGACCCTCGCTTCTCTGTATCGCATATCTCACATCTTATATACTAGAAAGTAGACAGGCTTTATCTCTGGTAGCTCTGGCCTTTCATTCCTGTCTATTATGTAGTAAGCAGCAAAAACACAAAAGCTGAACGCCAGCGTGTAGTCTATTGCTCAATCACCCCTTCGAGCGCCAGGAACTCGTCCTGTCGACTCGATGGGATAATGTGCTGCTTTCGCGATCGCTCCGATTACTTCGAGGACTGCTGAGAGCCTGACAAGGGGAGAACTATCCACCGTACAAAAGAGATGGGCAGATAGGGTGCTACAAAGCTTTCATTTCGTCGCATTAGTTGAAAAGCGCGAATGTCTCGTGTCCGTGACCGCGCCGCAATGGGAGCCATTTGTATCAGGGCTACCTTTCAGAAGCCATCAAGATGTCGAATAATGCCATCACGGATGAATCAGGCCGTGTCGCAGCTCATGTAGGACTAGATTCCGTCCGCCCGGAAAGGGACCGATGAAAGTGGAGTCGACATTATCGAAATCGAATCATCGAGATTGCCATTACTGCCAAAAGGCTATACGGCTTTCATCGCGACCATCGCGCCCCACAACAGCGAAGGATACTCAGCACGGCTCCTAAGATAGGTAACCATCGACGATGACAAGGGCAATGCCGTATATAATCGAGATGTTGCCGCTATGCTGTTCAAGATGTCAGTAAATTGTTCAAGCCAATGGGAAGGGAAGCCGCCAGGCCCATCGCATCTGCTTCCGGTCGAACTTATTATCGACTCGTGAAATCAAAGCGACTTCTCTCGAACGATATCTGCTGGTGTGCTTTTGCCCATGTCCAAGATGCGCTTCTGAGTTGTGCTTGATAGCAACTTTTGTGACATAAAAGGTACTGGTGAAGGGGACTGTGCAGGAATTGAATGGATGCGCCTAAGCTTTTAGGCATTTAGCCGTGTAACAACGAAAAGACAACAAAAGACGAAAAGTTGTCAGTGCCACCAGCCTCTGATTGTTTAAAGCACTTGACCGGACTCTCGACTCCGTGCAAACCAGATTGCAAGCTTCAGAAACTAGCAACAAGTTATTGGAGAGCTGTGAAGAGGGTGGCTCGAAACGCATTGCATAGCATAGAGCTCTCTGAGGTGAACTTTAAACGCCGATTGGCGACAACAGCATCACTGGCTCTTCTCGGAACAGTTTTCACACAATATCAAGGTTCACAACAATGAATGGTGAATCTTACAGGTATATTGCACCTGCACCATCCAGGCCATCTTCGGATCATGCATCATCACCATCACATTCAATCTTTGGCTACGATGGCAGCAGCTCCAGTGGTGGTCCCAGAAGGAAGCTTGCAGTAGCCTGTGATGCGTGTCGTCAGAGGAAACAAAAGTGCGATGGCCAGCGTCCAATATGCACACCATGCAAAAGTCGAAAGACACAATGTTCTTACGAAACCCAACCAGATGAAACCAGGTATTCTGCTATAAAGCGGAAGACGGAGAATCTTGAAAAGGAATCTCAAGCATACAAAGAGCTGTTGACGAGCTTGAGAGTAAGACCAGAAGGAGAAGCGCAGGATCTTCTCCAGCGCATACGCAATACCAGGACTTTCAATATCGGATCTGTTTTGGATGCTGCTCGTAGATGTAAGACGCTATGCATGGTTGTTGGCAGCTAGGCTGTTTGATTTTATGCTGTGTTGATGACTGACATTCTTCTGCAGCTGGTCAAGGTGGCGGTCGTCAGGATCAAGACGCTGGTACCACTTCACATGAATCGACTCAGCCGCCAGCCTCCGCTATTCCTGGTATACCAACAGACACACTAGATGATTTGAACGACTTCGAGGCTACATCTCCACAGTAAGCATAATGCCTGACGTTGATTGTGTCTTCCATAATCTGACTTGTTTGCTGAGGACATTGAGGAATCGAGCTTCAGGTGCTGCTGTTGGAGCAGGCTTCAACGCTGCGACACTCCACAGCATGGACAGCTGGGGTCTTTTGAACAGAACATCGCCACTACCTCCTTTCGTCCATAGCTGGACAACAGTTACTGATAATAGCGATCTTGTCGCCGACCTCCTTGCCCTCTTCTTCCAGCAACATCACTCGTCCGTCCACTTCTTTGACATGTACCTCTTCATAGAAGACATGAACAACAACAGGACGAACTTCTGTACACCTCTTCTTGTCAATGCAGTACTGGCCATTGGATGTACAACAGCGGAAGGCTGTAATGACAACGGAAACCTACTCAGCACTTCTAGTCTAGCAGCATCATTCTATCTCGAAGCGAGACGTCACTGGCATGCGCAAGAAGGCCATGACAGTATCACAAGAATACAAGGCGGCGTGCTGCTAGCTTATTTGTGTAATATGGCTGGTAGGGACAAGATTGGCTTGTCGTTCCAAGACGAAGCAGTGCGAGTAGCAAAGGCGCTTGGTTTGTTCAGTGTCGACCCACCGGCACATGCCATGATACCACCAAATGGAGTGACTGCGGACAACTGGAACCATCATCGTACTGTTACTGCTTGGATGCTTTTCAACTGGCAGGCGTAAGTGACAGAGGTCCTGGATCCTGAACAAGATGCAGTACTGACAATGATACTAGCCTTGCAGCAAGTCTTCTTTCAACGCGACCAACCTTGGATCTACATCCTCCAGTGCCAATTCCGTATGCTGATGTTGAGCCGTTCAATTGTCAGTCCAAGCTTGCATCGAAATGTTGCTGAGCATTCCCACATTGTAATTTCTTGCTGACTCTTTTGAAGCTTTTGCCGCCTTCCGAGCCTTGTGCCATTTCAGCGTCGTTCAGAATGAGATTGCAAAGACCATGTTCTCCTCGAATGGTACCGGGTTGGGTCAATATACTGCGCCGGCACCAGAAGCAGTTTGGGTCCATCATGAGGCTCTCCTCAATTGGTACGCAAGACTGCCAAATAGCTTGTTGTTGGAAAACAATACCAATTCCGAGACTCTAACACTATAGTAAGTATCCCAATCAGCGAACTGGTACTGATGGTGCAAGATCAACGGCTGATGTCAGTGCACTTTAGTTTGTGCTGGAACTCAACAATCATTAGACTATTCAAGCCATTCTCAAGTGCTGGACAGGCATGTCAGCATCGTGGAACGTTCTCTGCAAAGGCAGATCAGATTGTTGCTGCCCGGATCATGGATGTAGCAGCTATTGTCGACCTTTTTTCAAATGCTTGGGGTTTCCGTGCTGGCAATACGTGAGTATTGATTAGCTTGATGGTGTATTGGGTCCATACAGCTGACAAGAAGACCAGGTTGGTATTACATTCGTTGCTGGTGACGGCTTATGTCGCTCTCGACTTGTTGCGAACTGAGAACAACCAGGATGCGATTGGCAAGAACGAATGCTATAGCGCTCTTCTTGGCTGCTTCACAGCACTCGAGCAGATGCGCGCTAGTACCGTCTTCGTAGAAGTGCCGCTTCGCGCCTTGCTTGATGCCACCAGTCAGGCCCGTGTTGAGATACCGCAAAACCTTTTGCCGCTGGTAACCAGGATCCAGTCTCCAGAATGGTTATCGACCGTCGCCAGCAACGTCCAGTCGCAATATCTTTCAGACTATTCAGCACATTGTAACTGCGATAATGGTCGTACTGATGTTTTAATTGCTTCCTGGATGGCTGGCACAACGTTGTAAGCTGTCAAGAGACGGATGGGCTTGAAGAGGTGGGATTAGGCAAAGTTTGACGAATGACTAAAGATGATGAGCAATGTCAAGGATCGTTAGGATTGAGATAGCATATTGTATAAAGCGCTGGCGTTGTGTTCTCAAGGACTTTTATCGACTTACGCTGGATGAGACAGGAGATGTTGAGTTGACCAAGGATTTTCAGTGCAAGAAAGAGATTGTGGTGGATTGTCCTTGGTAGGACCTCAAGAGATAGAATAGTAAGGGTGGGTTCGATGGCACATCTGCAATAGTGCTTGTCGCGCGCGTTTTCAACTGAGCTCATTGCATGAAACGCATGGTTGTCGAGAAGCGCATGAAGGTTGCAAGCCGCGTGGTAATCGAGAGGCAGGAAGAGGTGAGCACTCGCTCGCAGCTTTTATTGTAGATTCGAGGTATATTAGTGGACAAATTAGACAAACCACGGCCGAAAAGCAAAAGTGGCGGGCAGACGAATATATACCTCTGTTTCTGAGCTGCTTTTGCCGTCTTCAAGTACTTCTCGATCCAGATTCTGAACCTGGAACTCTATCAATGTTGCTCCGGCTTCAGGCCCGATGAGATGGCTCCGGCCAATAAGAGTTTTCAGCATGTGTCTTGAACAAGGAGTTGTTTCCACGCTCAACACCAACTGCTTTTCTGTCATTTTTGTCTACATCGACCACAGTGGATGACTTTCTGGTCTTGTGTTGGGTTGTAGTCTTAATGATACAGCACTTCATCACAAATTGTCTTGACCATGCTGTTCACGATCGAAGTGATTTGTGCTGGAGGAGGAGCTTGTAGCAAGATAGCGATTAACCGCTTCTAGCAGTTATGCCCGGCCAATGAGAACGAGCCCTACACAAAGTAACCAATAGATTGCTCCCGGACACCTTCTATCCGAAAAGGGTAAAGACCAATAGGACGAAAGGCGATGTTGACCGCAGGCTTCTCGCTCTACGAACAATACGTTTTGAGAGCACTTCATGGGGAGGAAGATATCAGCATGCGGAAGATGCCTTTGCTGTTGTACGAAAATCACGTCAACTAGCTTATCGTGGACAAGGACATCTGAAACACGACTTCTGACGAGGACACACAAGTCACAATGCAGCATGCTGTTAGCCAGTCAGCATTGTGTAGCAATTCCAACATCATTGTATCAACTATATGTATTGTTGTTGCCTATAGGTTCGCTTTGATCGACACCATGAACACCGAGAAGCAGTTTATGCAGACAGTCATCATTTCTCATTAGTGGTACGTATGCCAACGATATATGATCTAATATTTTCAAATATCCTTCCAGTATAGCTTGCGTACAGCGAGCTTCATAAGTTGGCAATTCCAAAGCACAAGCATTCGTAGCATGCATTGATTACGACCTAGTAACAAAGTCAGTTTATGCTTGAACGAAACAGTGAGGCGTCCTATAAATGACACACCTGCACACAAAAAGCACAAAAAGAGCAAAGCACAGCTCAACCATTCCTATTGCCTGAGGTCAGTCAGCATTCACCCTCCACAGGCAAAAACATCTTTCAATCACAACAACAACCATCGCTTTCGCTTCTATCACAACAACCACCATCACTTTCGCTTCTAGCACGACAAGGAAAAAAGTATCAAACTTACATCAAGCCCAAAGTCAAATCACCATGAATCTTGGCCTTCAGTTGAATCTCAATATCCAAATTCAGCTCCAGCTTCAACCTCAGCGTATCCTTCTGTCCTCCATCCTCTTCTTCTCCTCCCTTCTGTGCCTGCTGTTGTTGCTTTTGCTGCATCTGTTGCTGTTGCTGTTGCTGTTG